>ERZ791641.6-NODE-6-length-249411-cov-28.324071_pt1 | contig 249411 bp, 194 predicted proteins | sample MGYA00510055_ERZ791641 | MGnify/ENA primary metagenome ERZ791641 (study PRJEB30046, sample SAMN00715226) | human gut metagenome | study: EMG produced TPA metagenomics assembly of the A metagenome-wide association study of gut microbiota in type 2... | reverse complement strand
TCCTCGTCAACGCCTTTCTCGTCTTTATCAATCCGAGATGCTTCTCTTTCAATGCTTTTTGTATGATTTCCGGCTGCTCTTTTTGCAGGTAGTCATATTCTTTGAGGAAGTGATTCAATACCGATGACGATATTTCCTCTTCCTCAGCCAATGAGTTGACGGCATTTTCTCGCTCAACGGCAATATAGTGGTTCAACCGTTCTTCCAAATCGCTTGTACCGTCAGCTTTGTCTCGCTGAATCATGAAGTTTTCCTTATCGTCATCCACATTCTTTTGAATGAAACCATCGATAAGTTTGGCTTTGCTGCGCATTTCTGCGTCTTTAATCATCGTATCAATGATATTCTGACGGCGTTCTGCGTAATCGGCACTATATGGGTCAAGTTCTGCAATGAGTTCAAGGATATATGCCACATTGATAATGTCGCTATGTAGGAGTTCAAGGCAGAAATCCACATCACCGAAGTCTCCGTCATCCGGAACATCTGTATCATCATCCGGTTTGGGTGACGGTGCTGGATCAACGAGTGCAAAAGTATCATGGATATCAAGATACTTACTCCTGAAATCCATAAACTGCTGTTCCGTCATGCCGAGATCATCAGCTTCTTCGCTATAATCCTCATATATTTGAATCTCTGCGTGTTTACGGATAATATCACGAAATGCCAAAACAAACTCTTTCTTAGCCGTTTCGCTCTGCAAAAGGTCTATGCAGTTTGTGTCCGGGTATTTCTTCAGAAAATCGGATGCAAGTTCCTTGTATTCCTGTTTGATTTCTTCAAACGGAGGTCGCACTATTTCTTCCGGATTGTTGCTGTTACTGAATAATTTGATAGCAGCATCCACATTGCTCTTCAAATCACGGAAACATACAATCTTTCCGAAGCGTTTCTTTTCGTTCAGCACACGGTTCGTCCGGCTAAATGCCTGCAACAAGCCGTGGTATTCCATGTTCTTATCTACATAGAGCGTATTAAGTTTCTTGCTGTCAAAACCGGTAAGGAACATTCCGACAACAAGGCAAAGATCAAGCGGCTTCATATCGGCTCGCTTCTTTTTCATGCGCAGGTTGATGTCATCGTAATATGCACGGAAGTTCTCAGTCGTAAACGATGTGCCGAACATTTCGTTATAGTCATCCATGATGGCTTGCAGCTCATCGACTTCGCCTGCACTGTCATTCAGATAAGAACCTGTACCCATTCCTGTCAGTTCATCATCCTGACTTCCATTGGCTGCATAGGTAAATACTGCACCTATACGAATCTTAGGATTCAGTTCCTTGAATATCTTGTAATAACGGATAAGCATCGGCACTGACTGCACGGCAAACAGCGCATCGAACTCTCCGTCAAATGTTGACTTATTGAAATTATTAAGGATGAATTGGGCTATTTCCGTCATGCGATTGGTACTGCCGTTCTGCACCTCCTCACTGCCATGATAGTATTCCACAAGAAAACCGAGAACATTCTCATCAGCAATGGCATCCTTAATCAGATAGCGATGCAGGCAGTTGCCGAACACCTCTTTGGTCGTATGACCATCAACTGCATTCTCTGTAAATATTGGAGTTCCGGTAAATCCGAATATCTGGGCATTATCGAAGAATTGCATAATCTTCTTATGACTCTCCCCGAAATGGCTACGATGGCACTCATCGAATATCATCACGATACGAGAATGGCGTATCGAATCTATTTTGCTGCTATACCATGTCTTGCTTACGGCTGCATTGAGTTTCTGAATAGTGGTAATGATAATCTTGGAGTTGCTATGCAGACGTTTTACCAACTCGTCCGTATTGTCCGTACCGTCAACGGCTCCCGGTTCAAAGGCTTCATATTCCGACTGTGTTTGTGTATCAAGGTCATGGCGGTCGACAACGAACATTACCTTATCTACATCATCTAACTCCGAAACGAGTTGCGCAGTTTTGAATGAAGTCAAAGTCTTTCCTGCCCCTGTTGTATGCCAAATATAACCGTTATCATTGGAGTTCTGCACTCGATCCAATATCTTTTCTACTGCATAGAACTGGTATGGGCGCAACACCATCAAGCATTTATCACCTTCATGTAATACGATGTACTTTCCGATAATCTTACCGAGCGTACACTTTTCCAAGAAAAACACAGCAAACTTATCCAGTTCATTGAATGGCAGGTTTGCCGCATCCGTCCAGTTGAATGTAAATTTATATCCGCCATTGGGATTATTGGCGAAATAACGAGTGTTCACACCATTGGAGATGACAAACAACTGAATATAATCGAACAACCCATGAAAGGATGTCTTATGATAGCGTTGAATCTGATTGTATGCCTGTTTGAGTTCTACTCCCCGACGTTTCAATTCAATCTGAACTAAAGGGAGACCATTGATAAGAATCGTCACATCATAGCGACACTTCTTTCGTCCCTCCACCGTAATTTGGCTCGAAACCTGAAATTCGTTCTGACACCATTGGGTACGATTAAGAAACTCTACCCAAATGCGCTGTCCGTTAGCCGTATCAAGAGGATATAGGTCGCGAAGCTTCTTTGCTTTTTCAAAGCGAGTACCACCTTCCAGATAGATTAATATCTTCTCGAACTCTTCATCCGTAAATGAGTTACGGCCAACTTCCGCCAGTTGTTTCTTGTTGTGAATTTCCAACTGCCGCTTGAAATTGGCATAAAGATTATCTTCTTCGGTAATCTGAACATACTCGTAGTCCATTTGCCGAAGTGTGGCTATCAGTCCGGCTTCCAACGCCGCTTCGCTCTGTATTGACATATTCTTGCGCCCTGTTATGGTGTTATTACTTATCTATTCCGGCTTGCAGTATTCTGATACCTAATGCATTTTCTATCTTGCACAAGGTTTCTAATGACAGATTCTCGCGACCTTTCAACACCTTGGAGACATATTGCTGAGTGCAATTCATCTTCTCGGCCAACGCTCGTTGTGTCATACCAAGTTCCTCCATTCGGTTTGACATAGTTGCAGCGATAGCTTGCGAATGACACATCCACTTTTCGTCTTTATTCTCCTCCGTTCCTTCAACCAATCCTAAAACCGTGTCTATCTGTTTTTCAGCCATTGTATACATCAAAAAATACCTTTGCCTTACTCTGTAGGCAAAGGTAGTATAAATAATCGAGATGACACAACTTTCAGGTTGTTGATTGATTTTTTTTGAGCAAAGAATATTCCTATTTAATTGCTGTTATCCTTAAATCATATCTACGGCTACCAGCATCAAGAGCAACATCATACTCTTTCAGTCCTTTTTCAACTGCAATCAGATGTAATTCATCCTTATCCTTTGGGATTATATCTGGACCATAATAAATTGCATTCAAACATCCGACATCTGGAATTGATGCATAATTATTCTCATCCTCTAAGTTATAATACAGCATTCTCCATTCATGTTCATGTTCGTATTCTTTTTGGTCCTTATAAAGATAAGATCGATACCAATATAATTGATTGACTGATATCATGGAAGACAAAAAGTTCAACCAATTTTTATCTCCAACTTGCTTAAAATACTCGTAAGTATGAATATTTCCCTCATCCAATGTAACGTCAGGTCTTAATTCAGTATAAATCACAGGAAAGAGATTTACATCCATTCCCAATGAGTTATATTTAAAAATACATTTTCTAAGATCGTATTCTAATGCAAATCCCTTATACCCATCAGCATATCTATCCCACATATATTTTGACTGTACACTTTCTGTAAAACATGCTATTTTTGCACTATTTCTCGGATTTCTAAAACGCGACTCTTGCTTTTTTATCGCAGACCCAATGTTGTTACAAAAATCCATATATTCATCTGTCAATATTTTATCTATAATTTGTTCATCCGTATATCCACACTCTCTGTAGTAACATATTTGCGTTGCCTTTTCTGCCCTTATATCAGAGGATTTCTGGGTTATATGCGACAATGTTATGCGCAATGCATCCTTTAATGCCTTTTTTAAATCTTCGCGAATTTTGTCTTGATCTATATATAAATATGAATCATACTTATCCGGAAACATTCCTGCATGGCATAATGAAATAGTTCCGGATTTTAATGATTCAATAGTATAACCTTTATCGTCTATTTTACGATATCTAAAAAGTTTTTCTGGAATATTAGGAAGTATCAATTTGTAAATATTACTCCATACATCTGAAGTTGCAGCTTTATCTATATTGAACGGAATATAGGATTGCTCTATAATTTCCTGAAATTGTTTTCTAAAATCTAGCATCTTTAAGTCGTGAATTGTTATATCCTTTTATTTCATTAACTCAATAACATCTTCTGGCAACATTGCATTCCCAGCATCATCTTTCGGAGCACTCTTAAGAAACAGCACCGGAACGATGGTGTAGTTCTTGATAAATAGTAACAAATTAGCTTTACGGAGAAGTTCGCCTGTCAGTTGTTTGCCATTCTCTTGGGTTGTCCATTTGCATTCGTCAACCAGCAGATACTTTTTATCGAGCGATTCTGCCATCACATCAAATTCAACTTGTTCCGGCTTTTTGTCCTCATTGAGAAATGGGTAGCGCCTTGGTTATCGGCATTATGAAGTAACTCATACACAAAATGTGCTTTGTCTTTATAAAGATTCTGGGCGATTTCCAATGCTCCACGATACATAGGATTCTTGAAGATTGTCCAAGCCTCCCGACCTTGTTTACTGAGTACCTTGAAATATAATTCCTCCTCCTGATTCATAACTGCTCCTTGATTTTTCTGATGACGTCTTCCACCTCTTCGGTCATTATTGCACCATTTTCATGATCGCAAGTCGTGAAAAGATTTTCTCCGAGGGTATAACCTATTTCCTCGTAGAATTTTAGTTTACGCTCCCATGAAGCCTTGTATTCCGGAACGACAAGCATTCCCAGATGTTCCCAGATGATTCTATCACCCCATGGGGTTTCAAAGGAAAAGTCGGGAATGCATCGGTGGCCATTTTCTTCCAGTAGTTGCTCGTACTCAAATTCCACCCCAGCATTTACCAATTGGTTTACAATTACAACTTCTGACTTGCTACGCACAAACAGACCTTTCTTGGCTGTTCCATGAATCAGGCCCTCAACATAAGGAATATTAAGACGTTCGGCTCGAACGGAATAGTCAAATAGATTGGTATTTCGTCGCGCGAGCACTGAGGCTTGTGGTTTAGTAAATTCTCTCAACCAACCAATAGAATCTTGAACAAGCAGGACTACACGCTTCTTTGCTCTGGTAAGAGCTGTATATATCAACTCACGACTTAAAATGCGGCCGGTTTTGGGCAATACCACAAAAACCGTATCAAAATCGCTGCCCTGACTTTTATGGATTGTAATAGCGTATGCAAGCTCAATAGCAGCATCCTGGTCTTCCCCTTTATCTCCCCTGAAGCCGAAGGTTTCATGAGGTATGCCAACATACATAACATTGATATGTCCTTTATTTATAGACTTAACAAAGCCTATCTGGCCATTGGAGAGAGGATATTTTTCTTTTGATGGATAGGATTCTCGTAATATATTTTGAAGTTGAATGACTTTATCATTCTTATATATCTTCTGGGTTCCGATTTCCTGATAATCCCCTTTGCGATTGATATTATTTCCAACCCATGACTGAAGATAGGAATTCAGTTGATATGTACCCCATGCGGGATTTATTACTGGAGCAAGAATCTGAAGATTTTCGAGCGCTGCCGGATCTGACTCAAGCGATTTTAAGTCGTCAATACCTATTTTTTGCTTCAAGGATTCTGGCAGTTCGACATCGGAACAAGCGAGTTCCTTGCAAATTGCATCCCTAAGGATTTGAGGCAGATCCTTTTCATCGTTCCAGTAATAAACTGAAAGATCGCCTTTGAGATTCTTGCTTTCGATTTTCCAAAATATTTCATCGGCAAATTTCTCCGGTTTGTTTCCACTGAACCAAGAGGCCAAAGTCAAGACATCTGAATCTCCACTGGCTATTGTGCGCACAACGGTGCGGAGATAGGTAATGGCAGATTTCAGATTGGCGTCCGCGTCATCACAATTAAGATAATGGCATAAATCCGAGAAAGCCCTGCCCGGACCTATCGGAGGTAGCTGATAGGGGTCTCCGATAAGTATTATTCGGTTTATGAACTTCAGGTCAAGCGACATAATAAGCGCATGAAACGTGTCGGTAGTTAGCATCGAACATTCATCAATGATTATATTCTTAGCACGTGAGTATTTGCGCGAGTCTTCAGTTAGACGCGGTTTCATGTTTTCAAAATCGAAGGCGCCGAGACTGGCAAGAAACTGAGCTACGGTTTTTGAACTCACATTTTCGGCCATATTACTGAGCCTTACTCTCGCCTTTCCAGTGGGAGCCAGCAGCAGAACGCCTTCTGCTTTTATCTTGTCAGAACAGAGAAAGGATCTCACTACGGTAGTCTTACCGGTACCTGCGCCTCCCGTGAGAACTGAAAGGCGCTTTTTGTCCATCATTTCAAGAGCTTTGGCCTGCTGCTCAGTAGCCTGTTGACTGCGCTCGTTTGTAGGATCATAATTCTTGTCTGACATAGCGAGGGATAGCCAGTCCTCACCGGTAGGCTTCTTAACATCTCTCTTTGCTCTTTCTCGTAGCACTTTCCGAAGAAACTCCTCCATTTGATAATATTCCTTGAGTTGGATAGCAGTAGGGTTCTCATCAGGAACATAATCGAAGGATACTTCAAAAAACTGGCGATGTGTGAGAAGTATGTTTTTCGGGAGGCGAGCTTTGTCTTCTTCCGTCATTATGTCGCGCAGATAGTCCTCCATCTCTTTTATTGACACAAGGGTATCACCATCTGTTAGAACGGAATAAAGCCTTTCAACGACTAATGATCTAAGGCGTCGAGTATCCAAAATGGACTCCGCTGCGAACGGAGGCACTGGAACATTATCACCCTGAATTGTTGGGTCGGGGAAGGCTCCAAGATCAATTGTACGCGTTGAAACTTTCTCTATAAAATTCCGAGCGCACCATTCGCTGATGAGGTATGGATTGCTTAGTATATCAGACTCTACATCATCTATAAAATGCTCAATAACATCGGATTCAAGTTCAAATCTGGATAAAGTGATAAGACGCTCACGTACATTACTTGTTTGGCCCTCCCAACTTATTCGATACGTAGGAAGAGACGAGTTGTAAACAGCACTATCAACTTTGATTTCCTTATTTAGCAACTTTTCAAAATGCCCCCAGGGATTGTCTTTCGGTCCACATCCTTTTTTTCGCAGGTCGCTTTCAATCAGATTGCCATAATCTATTCCCAGCGCTTTAAGTGCTGAAGCGAATGAAGGGAAGGGAGTGATTTGTTTCTTGACATGCTCAATACGGGCATCAATCCACCTGAGTTGACATTGCCATCCCTCGATTGAGCCAGCCAAGCCATGTCGAATTACTGCCTCCAACGAACGCCGAGCAGCTTCAAGAATCAATAGCATTGAATGATTGCTTATAAAATCACAACCATATGATAGTTCATCAAATATCTTTCCGCTACTGTCAAATTTATCCAGCGATAATTTGATCTCATCAAGAGCCTGTATCTTTGACAGACCCTTCCCTTGGAATATATTCTCATCCAACTCCAGATATTCTTTATAGGGGAGAATGAAGCCGCGAGATTCTTTCAGGTCTGGGCGAATGGAATGAGAGAACATTATCTCCCATAAGGGATATGTATAATCGGCAGTTGTTTCGTAGTCTTGAACACCACAATTTTTTACTATATCCCCCATTCCCACAATCATTCGTAAACCTTCATCGTCAATCGGATTGCCTTTCTTACAATAAAAGACGCATATCGATTCCTCGGTTATCTCTGAGCTGAACCATTTAAGCACATCATACAATCGCTCAGGATTATAAACCCAAGCCGAACCGAAAGGTGCACTTTCGGCAGGGCGAAATTCAGGATGCTCCTTGCTAAGGTCTTTCTGTGCATCCATATTCAAGTAACGGAATGGTATTCCAAGAGCTGAATAAGCTGGTATCATTACTTTTGTAGGTAATAACTTAGAATGTGGATTGTCTGAATTCCAAGCATATATGTGAATAAATTCACGCTCATAAGCCTTGTAATTCATGAATCCCCCATTCTCTCCAGCACAAGCAGGACGTTCTTTTGTAGTTAATTTAGACCAGTCGATTCCACACGACAACTGCTCACAATCTACTTTTGAGTTGACAATATTAGGTAGTTGTTTACAGAATGTATTACAACGAGGATTTGCACATACATGCGAATTCCAACCATTGTCGTGCCAAGGTACTCGAACAGATATATGTTTCATTTTTTTAATCTTTTTACAATGTTAAATTATTGTTATGCAAAATCATTATTACAATTATAAACTCATCTAACTGAAACTACTCCATCTTACATCGCTCATCCAACACTCCGGCAAACATATCCATCTCTCTCTTGGAAATCCCCAATCGTGTTGCCAATTCTCGCCATCCTTTTATAGCTTCAGTTACCTCAACAACAATCTTTTCTGCTGTTGTACGGTTTAGCATATAGTCTTCGCAAGCATCCAGCAAAATACCCAGTTCTGCCTTATTGGAGGTTGATGAGACAAGCAGACTCTGATACTCATTCAAAGTAGGGTTCATGTCATATGCAGGAGAAAGCGTCCAACCTTTTGCAGTCAAAAGAAAACCATGATTACGGAAATGATCATCGCTATTACCAATGCAGATATTGAAAGCCACACGGCGATAGAGTTCCTGCAGATTCTCTTCCACATTCGTGCAGTTCTGGATTATGAAATCGACTATATCCAGATAACCATGCCCTGTAGTTGCATTGTCACCGTCATTGAGTCCCAATAAAGTCATTGCAGAAGCAAAGTGAATCCGTTTCCCCTCTTGGGTTCTGTCGAAGCGTTGAGAAAGCAACGTGTGATATTTCTTTCCTGTTGCCAGCACTTTGGTCTTTGCGGCATTTATACCGGCTTTTGCAGCAAGAAGGTGACTGAAATGCTCCCAAAGTCCGGCATCATAATCATCCTTGCGAGAAGGGAACTTGGCTATATAAAGCGTTTTATCCGTGTCTATCACACTGGCTTTAGGTCTTGCACCTCCCAATGAAGAACCGGGCTGCACGAGTTGGGCAACCCATTTCCTGTCAGGCAGGACATTCCCCTCTTCACTTTTCTCAATTTCCGCACTGGCCGCAATCAACTCCCTTATATCCGCCAGAGGTGGGATTTTCAACAACTCACTTACATTTATAAATCCTCCGTCTTTTAACTCCTTGAAACGGAAAGCACCCATTCGGGAAAAGTCATCGATACCAGTCAAAAAATCGAAAGAAGATAGTCTCCGTACCGGTCGCCCCTCTTCCATCGCAGCAATCTGCTCACGTCGCAACAACAGCGTTCGTCCCCAACGATCCGGCAAAGCATCCGAGAAACATCCGAATATATCTTTCTCCGGTTGCGTATATTGCTGTCCCGGATAATTATTGAGGTCATCACTCAGAAATAAATCTCCGTGTTTCTTCAGCCATTCATCGCTGAAGGTAAAGCAATAGCTGTCCGAGCCACGAAGAGATTCATAGCCTAACTCGCCAACGAGTTCTGTCTCGTTGAGCCAGTCAAAATCGGCATAAACATATAACATCTTCATCGTTTACTCCTTTTTTGAGGCACGTTCCCTTGTCTTCAAACTCAAATCCTGCAAGGCTTTTCCCAATTTATCTTCTTTGGCTAGCCACAGAATATCATCGTCCAGTTGCAGAGCATAGAGCACTCGCAAATAAATTCCGATTGCCACAGTCGGCGCACCTTTCTCTATTCGGGACACAGTCAACGGAGAACAGGTGGCACGTTCTGCCACCTGAGCTACGCTCAAATTCCTGCGCAAGCGAGCCAGTTTAATCTGCTCTCCCACAACTGACATTTTCTGCTCCAACTTTCGGGGCAACTTGGTTCCCATTGTATTCTTTGTCATATTAACTCATCATATAATATGCAAAGATACTACTTTATATCTATTTAATGATGTATTGCGGACGCAAAAATCACAAATTCAAAAGATACGACTATTAAATACTGATTTTGCTACCAAAATAGAGATTTCAAAGAAGCAGACTTCTACCTTTATCTATGATTATTTCCAAGATAAAAGCCAGCTTCTTCAATTTAAGCATCACTCGATGGGCTTCACCAATTCTTCATCCTGCCATTCCGCAAGAGAAACAATCGCATTGTATTGCTCCAAAGTCAAATCCGATTCACTATCGTCTGAGCATTCGTATTCCCACGGCAGTTCGTAAACAGTACCTTCTTCCTGATAACCCATATAGTTATGGTACGTATTAGGAATTAACCGCACATAATCTTCTTCGCGCAGAATCCTCAAAAGTTTCTCGGCATCACGAATCAATAATGGCACTCCGACCTTATATAGAGCAGTGGCAACCTCAATGGCCAGCTCGACATTTGCCGAGTAGCTATTAGAAACAACTATCATCCAACCCTGCTGTGGCACCTTCGATGCAATGATGTTCAAGCGCGAAAACCCCAACTCGCCATAGTGGTCTGTTGCAAACCGTATAAAATCCTCCGGGCTGTCAATGTCATAGAGTTTATCTACATCTACGAATTTCACTCGTTTGTAATAGACTACATCTCGCAGTTCTTCCGGGATATTCGGTTGTTCTTCGTAGAGACGGTTTCCAATACTTCGCTTCCGGTAGTATGCCTCATAAGCCTCGTTAGCGATACGATAATATGTGCAATATTGCCGAATGGTCATAGTCTTCAGATGAAGTGCGGAATGTTCCTTCGCAGAATCCTCCAAAGCCTTTATCGCTGTTTCCCGATCTTCCACATTAATCTTAAAGCTCGGAGCTATCCTATTGAGTTCCTTTCGTGCAATCCGCCCAATCCGTTGCTGGCACGGCAGATTGTGCGCCACATAGTCGTTGAACCCATCAGGATTTGCAACAATAACATCAACCAGCCTCTGCAAATAGCAGAAAAGTCGGGCAAGGGAATCCTGATACCATCCGTCATCTGATTCTCCGTCGGCACAAGAGGAGCGATTTGTTATGACGAAATGCGCATGTTTTCGGTCTGTAATGCGAATCGACCGGAACTCTTCGTATTTATAAGAGGTAACATGAAACCACTGCGTTTCCGTTGGATTGAACGCAAGCCAGTCCGCAAGGAAGGCTTCTTTGCTTTGATACTCTCCCGAAGCAATCAGTTCCTCGACATCACCCCATTCCTCTGGAGTGGGTCGCGGTACCACAATGTAGAAGCCACGGTATTCATCATCCCCCATTACGGTAAGTTGCTCGAACTGATGCTGAATTTCAACTAGACGTTCCAGCATATTGCCGCTAACTGTGATTTCACAATGACGCATTTCACCCATTGCTTCTATATGCGAAGCGTTCAAGCCAACCTCATTTGCCAAATCAATAAAGAGTTTTCTATCTATTATTCTTTCATCCATTGCTTAATGCTCATTAAATTTCAACATGCTTTTTCGGATCAAACCCATTCACAATGTGCTCATTCGCAAAAATATATCCCATCTGATTACAGATTACTTTTGTACTACCAATCTCTGTGTCTATATTGGTATGTGAATGTCCATAAATCCAAATATCTATCCGACTGTTGGCAATCCAATCACCATATTCGCTAGCAAATGCACTATTCAGTACGGAGTTCTTGTGCTGTGGATCAATCACCTCCAAAGTAGGCAAATGATGAGTAACCACCACAATATGACCAGCCGTGCTCTCTTCGACACTTTTCCGGATAAAATCAATACAGGTCTCATGCATCCGATTGAATTCCTCTACCTGTAGCAATTTTCCGTCAAATTTGATTTGGCGAAAGTCATTCATACCTTTCCACACGAAATACTCGTCATTCGGGTTAATCCGTGACCATAGCGTACTCAGGACAAAATCGGTATCATCGATACGGATTACCTGATTCTGATAGAACCCTACATTCTCACGGAACATCCACTTCCATTGTAGCCCTCGTTCCATCACGTCCGAATAATTATAGTATTCGTGATTGCCGGGAACAATCAGAACCTGCCTGTAATTATCCGAAGCCCATTTCCAGAATTTCATCATAGGAGCTATTCTATCCCTAAGATAGAATATATCTCCAGCCAAAACCAGCACGTCACCGGTAACAGGTAATTCATTATGCTTTAAATATCTGCTGTTCTCCCTGAACTCCAGATGTAAATCGCTCATGTATTGTATCTTCATTGCTCTTTCATTTTTAATTGTTCAACTTGTTTTTCAATAATTATCTTCATCTGTGCAAATGAAACCGGCATAAAGTTGTTGTTATCAACACCTACGTCATATTGTGTAGGATAGAGATACTGAAGCCGGGCTGCATCAATTCCAGTGTTATTCTTCCTCGTATGCACATGGCCGAACAGTTGCCATACATCTTTATAGCCGCCATCAAAGCACAGAAACGGATAGTGATTCAAATATATCTTCTGTTTATCCACTTCTATATGCATCTGCATGGTCACATGCTCAAACCTATCGACATACCCCTGCCTCAAGTTCTTTAAATCATGGTTGCCGAGAATCAGATATATCTTGCCATTCAATCTATCAAGAATTTTAGTCCATTCAGCTGAACCGCCCAGACAGAAATCACCCAAGTGAAAAACAGTATCATCCAAGCCAACTGTATTATTCCAATTGGAGATAATCGTTTCATTCATCATTTCCACATCCTCAAAAGGTCTGTTGCAGAAACGAATGATATTTCCGTGATAAAAGTGGGTATCAGATGTAAAAAATACCTTACTGCCATCAAATTTATAATTCATTTCTTCTCAATTTATGTGCATCGCTGCACGTTAATAATCTGTTTGTCAATCACCCATCAGACGGAAATGACAGAAAAGCATCGTAAGATAACTGTCACAAATGGGTATAAAAACAAAATAGTTGGAAAGTTCGGTAAAGACTCTCCAACTATTCAGTTTATATTTTCAATCAGGGGTAGAATAAACTACACCATGCTATGTTCTTCGTTGGAAAGTATTTATAATACAAGGTTCAATGCCAAAGACATGAACACACAGTACAGATTCAGGGCGTTTGTTACCCCAAATTGTGACCTTCGATAATATGTTCATGCTATTTCTTTGCATTGTTAGTTTTTATATCGTTTCAAACTCAGCGCAAAATTAGCAAATAAATTCCATATCACACATCGCTTTCTGAGAAAATCCACGTAACCTTTTGCCTATATGCCGCATAATAAAAACTGAACCTATGCAATTAATACACAGATTCAGTTCCTTATCATTTAGCTCACTCCATTGATTCCCGAATAATCCGCCGAGTCTCTTTCTTATACTCCTTGCGGTCATATTCGAATCCCCTGCACATCCAACAGCTACACGGAGTACCTGTTGTTTTGTAAACTTGTGCCCATTTCTCTTTTGCCAATTCAAACCAACGGGGATGCTCATAATAGCTTCCATCCTCACGAATGATGCAATGACCATAAGCGGCATAAAGAATCATGCGAGCCTTAAACACACGAGCCATTTGTTGGCGTCTCCAAAATTTGTTTCTTTTGTCCATCGTCTCTTTCTATTAAAGTTAGGATGAACGATGATGTTACTTTGGTGAGACTTAATATATCCATAGAATTATACTTTTAATAATCAAATTATTGCAGCTGTATATCATTCTTAATCTTCCATCTGATTAGAGAGAATCTTCATCATCCTCTTCCTCAAAACCTTCTGATGCATTTGCTATCAGTGCCTTCCCTATTTCCAATTGTAGGTATTTCGGAAGACGAAGCAGTTTTGCCATAAGATGGCTATAAGTGAACTCTACTTTAGTGTCGAGTATTGGTTCTTCTTCTATGCTCGTATCAATTTTCTTAACAGCATCAGCATCTTTAATAAAGTCGGAAAAGTCTGGCTTCTCCATCCAATTTTCTATCATACCGTCATGTTTGATTCTTAAACGGATATAATCCCCACAATCATCCGCCTCCGGAATTAAGCCATTAGGTACATAATCGGTAATTTTACATATTACCTTTTTATCTTTATCAAGCAAGAAATAGGTTCCGCTATCACATACCTTAGCTTGAAGATATAAAGTTCCATATTCTGGTTTCCAATCAAGAAGTTTATGAACTTTCAAGTCAATTATGCCAGACCACATCCCTTTAGAAACCAAAGGATACTTGTTTTCATATAGCTCACCAAGCCAATCATCTGTATAGCTACACATTTCCTCATTGTATGGGAAGTATATCACCAGATAGTGAGCCACCTCATTCAAATTCTGTTCTTCAATTCCAACTAATATCTGTTTTGCCATAATCAAAATTTTTAAATAGTAGTCAACAGACTCACATCAACATCAGGAATGATAACGTCCGCAAGCCTGTCTTCGACAAGGAATCCCATATACAACGGAATGGTGAGTATATCTCCCTCACGTCCTACATTATATTGCCCCAACTTGATTGCATTCTTGACATGATACACATCCTTATTTTTAAGAATGGTAGCCATACTTTTTGCCTTACCGGTCTTAGCCTTGACTTCAAGGATGACGCATTCGCCTTTGAACCTTACCAAGAAGTCCAGTTCAAGCCCACTGTCCTTATGGAAATAGTATAGCTTCTGTCCGGACTTACACAGGAAATCCGCCATGAGGTTCTCAAAGATAGCTCCCTTATATCCAAGAAGATTCCCCTTCAATATATCAGCCTGAGTGCCATAGTCGAGCATTGCTACAAGGACACCTATGTCAGTAGTGTACACTTTGAAACAATCTTTGATGGAATTGCCCTCCAACGGCAGTTCCGTAATCTGCGTGTTATAGCACCTACGGACTATTCCGGCATCCTCCAACCATTGAATGCTACCGATGTATTGAGAAGACCTTCCTCCCTTTTTGACTATGGAATATTGGAATTTCTTATTCTCCTTGGCTAATTGCTTCGGAATGGATTCAAAACATTCACGGATATTAGATTTGTCCGCATCATCTGCATATTTAACCATATCCTCTTCGTATCCGGCAATAAGATTACGCTGCTTCTTATATATGAGTTCGATATTCTTGGTTTCAAGGAAGCAATTCACCACTTCCGGCAGCCCTCCTACAATAACATATCTGTATAGCAGCTCCATCATTGCCTTGTGAATCCCATCGGGAACAGCCTTTTCGTTCTCAAAACATGATTTGACAGAATCGATAACAGCCTCACCGATTCCGTTTGCCCATAGAAATTCCTCAAAATCCAATGGGTACATATCAATTACGGTTTCATATCCGACAGGAACAGAATCTTGCCCGACATCCTCTTTCTTTTTCTTGCTTTGACCATAGCCTTTCACTCCTAAAAGAGAACCTGTGGCAATAACATCAAAACGTCCGTCTATATAAAATGACTTCAAGGCTGTCCTTGCTTCCTTACATTCCTGAATCTCGTCAAGGATAATGCAGGTTTTCCCTTCAATGAACCGACTGCCTTGAATCAAAGCAGAGAGGTTGAGAATGATGGTATCGACATCTATATTGCCAGTAAAGGCAGACTTCTTGTCAGGTTCAAGAATGAAGTTCATATAGACCACACTTTCATAATTCTCCCTTGCGAATTTCTGGACAATATATGCCTTCCCGCACTGGCGAATACCTTTTATCACAAGGGGCTTTCTGCCCTCGGCCTCTTTCCAATTAGCTAAATATGTTTCTATTTTCCTTTTAAGCATAACGCAATCTTATTCTTTCCGCTACAAAATTACACTTTTTCGAGCGAATAAACCAAGGTTAAATACATTTTTTCAAGCGAATAAATCGAATTTAGTTACACTTTTTCCAACGAATCATCCCTATTACACAACATTTTTTCAAGCGAATCACAGCATAAATTATCGAAACCAACTTTACTTTATCTCCGTATTCATATATACGTTCATTAAAGTAAAGCTAACAAAGGGGAGAAAAAGAGATAGCTTCGCCCAAACCAAGCCGAACCAGACCTATAGACTTTCTCTTTTGGCTGCAAAATATGAGCAATCTAAGTATGAAGATTGAGCAAAATACAACTCCAAGCAAAGCAATACTCACCTCCTACCAGGTCACAAGAAAACAACCCGGAAATCTGTGAATCTGTCTTCCATTTTGCAGCCTGAACCGGCGAAATAATCCCCGATATACCTTATCTTTGCGAAGCGGAGGTTTCGAGGCGAAAGAGAGCGATTTTCCCCATTTTCCCTCTGTTTTGAGACTGGCAACGAAGAAAAGTGTTAAATCTTCGATTTTTGACGAAAAAACAAGTAATTTTTTGAGCAGTCTATCTTTTAAGCCATAAACTACTGATAATCAATTAGCATAATATGCTGCATCGGTAAATAAGCTACATAATACACTAACAATCGACCACTTACACCTTTTAAAATCAAAACCATCCAGGAGTATAAATAGGTATAAATCGACTAATTAACGCCAAACAACAATAATATACAATCTTATTTTGTTACTTAGAAATATTTGAGCAACAAAACAAATGTAATCGCATTGTAAAAAAGTAAACTAATTATCATATTTTGTTATATTTGTACATAAATAATTCTGAAAACCATGAACAATCTGTTATACTATCCATACATAAATCTGCCTAACACTGATTGGGCTATACGAGCTCTGCTTTACTATGACAATATTAGTTCTATAGTACCGACTCAATATTTCTATGAACCAGAACAATATGAGCCTTTTATGCGGGAGGTAATTCAAAATGAACTAATCCACCCAATTAATCCTATGGATGTTCTTGAACATCCTTGGGAAGTTTCAAAAATGTTTATGGAATATTTAACTCAGAACCGAGATATCATACAAAGACGAAGATTTTCACATAACAAATTCGGGACTAGCCATATTCATCCTGAGAAATTTTCATTGAAAAAAAATGGTAATAAATTACACGTAGATAAGTTTGATTTTGAGATTTTTCATGAGCTCACTCAAATGGGATTGGCAGAAAGGATAGATAACAATTGGTATAATGTAGAAAAGAAAACTGCCAATGAACTTATGACTTTTTTGACCTCAGTAATTGCCAATAAAATTGATTTCCAGCCAACTACAGACAAAATTGACTATAGCTTCGCTACAACATACATACGAAACCAAGATATTGAATTACGAACAAGACAATATAAGAGAGATTTGATACTCAAGAATCTGATACCATATCCTAAACAAATAGATTTGATCAATCTTAGAAAATTTAAAGATAAGTACCGTGATTTATTAAAAGCATTCAGTAACAAAGTAGAACTATTAGTTCTAAATCCAACAATTACTCCGGAATCACCATTATTCAAAATAACTCTTGAGGATATGAAAATGGCTAAAGAAGAACTATCCGCAAGGATGAATGAAAGCCATATAGGTGATATCATTTTTGGAACAATATGTGGAACTATTTCCGCAGGAATAGGATTACTAGCCAGTCCTGTTTTAGGTATCCCCGGCTTCCTAAATGCTATCCATTCAGCATGTAAAATTGAAAAACCTGAAAATATAATAGATCAAACGGGGTTAAAATATCTGGCTTTAGTTGATAAAAGATTGAGAAGGCAATGAATATCTTCAGAAACAAAATATCATCTATGCAATTTAGAGAAGTTTTGTTGCTTGTTTGTTGCTTAAAAGAGTGTATTTTATGTAATAACTATCTATCATACAACAATATGACTATTTAATTTTCAAATTTTGCATCAGCAAGTAAAGCTAATCATATATACCCAGTTATCCCCAAAGCGAAAACGATGAGAGATTTTCCTTTATAGCTAGCTTAGGATGTCCAGTTTTCCTATCTCCCATTTCAAAACAAAGGCTGTCCATTATCTAATATGTGACAGCCTTTCTATGAAAGTTTTTTTCAAGTAAATATCATACTTTTTTCATAAACTCCTTCGGTGTTTTTCCAAAATACTCCTTATACTGAAGTTTTTCAGATTTCGCATACCCACCATTTCAGCAACCACGGTCACAGAAAATTTTCCGCTTTCCAAAAGTTCCCGTGCCTTCTCCATCCTGATTCTCGAAATCAAATATTTGGGTGCTTCTCCCATCAACAACTTCCACTTATTATAAAAGGTTATCCGGCTCATGCACATCCTGGAGGCAATATCATCTACTGTCAAATCCTCTTTATCCATATTCTCCATAATGTAAAGCTTCACTTCATTCAAAAATCACCAAATCCAGATACTCTTCACATATTACCTCCAATGCTTCCTGACCGTCATCAAAGCTCCTCACTACAAAACATTCCGATAAACGTTTCTCAAGATAATCCCTGAATCCCTTGTCATTATCCGCAAGTATCACTAAAGGTCTAATCCATATTTTTTTCTTCGAGAAACCATGGAAAACCATTTCCGACTCATTCACCTGAAAAGTGTCCGGAATATTTAAGAATGTATACACCCCCGAAACCGCACACGAACATCTTATGGGAAATCGAAACAGAGCCTCCTTTTCCAAAGTCAGTATTTTCCCGTCACACATATTCATCAACTTGTCAAAAAACACACCGCCCATGCCATACTACTTGCCATGCAGAGGTCGCAGAATAGGAAGCCGCGACGAGTACCATCTGCAACATTTCAAAAATCGCTTGTTGCCTGTGTCCTTAATCTTGATTGCCCAGTAATCCCCCTTCAACAAAACCTGCATCGAGAGGTGCGTTTCCGGCAGAGAACACTCGATGGCACTCAATACAAACCGGTCAACCGGAGATATCTTTCCCGGATCAAACCAAGCGCTTGCATAGTCAAAATCCGGAACCAAATCCAGCTTCATCTGCAACCCGGCCACATGAGACTGTAAAAAAGACACTTTCTTCCTCATAAATGCGCCGATTTCATGTTCTGCAACTACCAGGCTACTAGAATTGCCAAATAGTCGTTTCAACTCCATTAACGCTATCAAGTGCTGCTCCAACCCGCCTATATGATGAAGTGCAACAGCCAGTTCCTTCTTTATGTCTTCCGGACAGTCTCCTTCGTAACTGCCTCTAACGGTGTCTTAATCAAAGAAATGGGATTACGTATGTTTTGAAAGGTATCAATGAAATACTGATTTCCCTCTTTCAGTAAATCTCTTTCTTCACTGATACAGAGCAAATGGAACAAAAGCCAACATAATATACAGATTCCACTAGCCACTATTGGCAGAACAGACCAGGGAACCTTATGATATACGCCGATGGACAGCAGGAAAATGAATAATGACACTACTATTATTATTATCGATAAATGTTTCATACTATTATAAATTTAAGTAATAATGATTCCTACTAATATATACCCGAGTTTTCAGTCAATAGCAGGATAATCCCAAGTATGTCATCAGGAGGCGGTCTAATGGGGGAACGGCAGGCTCCTTGAATCATCAAATTCACCTTACCAACCCTCGTTTGCTAGCAGAGCCTACATTCCGTCCACCTGCATTTCATACCCAGCAACTCTCTAAACCATTCATTTTCCATACCCAACGTATTTTTAAGTACCAATACAATATTCTGCTTATCCAAGATAACCCCAATCAATTATTTTCAAACAAAATAATAGTATAACAAACGGAAAGATTAAAAAGATGATACCACTTCACACATATTCTTATCATACTCACATATCTTGCCCATGAAACAGAAAGACATTATCTTTGCAGCATGAAACGAGACTTGAAAGAAAACGGAGGATTACCGGCACATATACTCTGGACACTTGCCATCGTAGCTGGCGTGTCCGTAGCCAACTTATATTACAACCAACCCCTGCTTAATATCATGCGGCATGAATTGAGAGTTTCTGAATTCAAAACGAACCTCATTGCCATGGTTACACAAATCGGATATGCGCTGGGATTATTGTTCATCGTTCCATTAGGAGACCTCTATAGACGCAAGAATATCATCCTGACGAATTTCTTCCTACTCATATTTTCCCTTCTAGCCATTGCCCTGGCACCGAACATCTACATCATCTGGGCAGCATCACTCATCACCGGCATCTGCTCCATGATACCCCAAATATTTGTACCGATTGCCTCGCAATTCTCACACCCCGAAAACAAGGGACGGAATGTAGGTGTCGTCATCTCAGGATTACTGACTGGAATACTTGCATCACGTGTTGTCAGCGGATTTGTGGGTGAAGTGCTTGGCTGGCGTGAAATGTACTTCATCGCCGCCGGAATGATGTTACTATGCGCCATCATTGTATTAAAGGTACTACCAGACATACAACCGACTTTCCAAGGCAAATATTCCGGGCTGATGAAGTCTCTTTTCTCATTAGTAAGAGAATACCCCTCTCTACGAATCTACTCGATACGTGCGGGACTGGCCTTTGGCTCATTCCTTGCCATGTGGTCCTGCCTTGCATTCAAAATGGGAGAAGCCCCGTTCCATGCATCCAGCGACGTCATCGGCATACTAGGGCTCTGCGGTATTGCCGGAGCCTTAACCGCATCTTTTGTAGGAAAATATGTAAAAAAGGTAGGCATACGCAATTTCAACTTTATCGGTTGCGGAATGATTCTGCTTGCATGGGGCTCGCTCTTTTTCTGCGGAAACAACTATGCAGGTATCATTACCGGTGTCATTCTTATAGACATAGGCATGCAATGTATCCAACTCAGCAACCAGACCAGTATTTTCGACATCTGCCCATCTGCCTCCAATCGGGTAAATACGATTTTCATGACCACTTACTTTATCGGCGGCTCTTTGGGTACCTTCCTTGCAGGAAGTAGTTGGCAGACTTGGGGATGGAGTGGCGTGGTCGGCACCGGCGTTATTTTGACAATAATATCGTTGTCCATCACCCTTTACAGCAAGAAATAACAAGGATACTATCATTTTTCCAAGCAAACGCAAAGATTTGATAATTTTTATTTGTCATACAGAGGATAAGAAAGATATTAAACAGAATTGTTATACCTTTGCCGCATCAAACTATAAACGGCAGATTGATAATAGATTTGTCAACCAAGCATAGTCAAAAACAACCCAATGAATTCAGCAAAGAAAATACCCTCTCCACTCGTTTCTCTATTTCCCATCGCTTTTCTCATAGGAATGCTGTTCGCCACCATCCATACTTTCGGAAGTGACGCCTTGAGTGGAGGAAGCCAGATTTCCCTGCTTGCCACCACTGGCATGTGTGTCTTTATCGGCATGGCTTTCTACCGCATCCCTTGGAAAGATTATGAACTTGCCATCACCAACAACATTTCAGGTGTTGCCACAGCTATCATTATTCTATTGATTATCGGTGCTTTGAGCGGCACATGGATGATAAGTGGGGTGGTACCTACCCTTATATATTATGGTATGCAAATTATCCATCCGAATTTCTTCCTTGCTTCTACCTGCATTATTTGTGCATTGGTATCAGTAATGACGGGAAGTTCATGGACCACTATCGCCACCATCGGTATCGCCCTTTTGGGCATAGGTAAGGCACAAGGTTTTGAAGAGGGATGGATAGCCGGTGCCATCATTTCAGGAGCTTATTTCGGAGACAAAATTTCACCGTTATCGGATACCACAGTCCTTGCCTCATCCGTAACGGACACACCGCTATTCAGCCATATCCGCTATATGATGATTACCACCGTCCCCTCTCTCCTCATCACCCTTGTCATCTTTACAGTAATGGGACTCACACACGAAACGAACAATACACAACAGATCGCGGAATTTACGGCAGCATTGGACGCCAAATTCAACATTACTCCCTGGTTACTGGCTGTTCCCGTGATTACGGGAATACTGATTGCCCGGAGAGTGCCTTCCGTCATCACACTCTTTCTCTCCACTCTGCTGGCAGGGATATTCGCCTTCATCTTCCAACCGGGACTACTGAATGAGATAGCGGAAGGTGGGAATATGTTCAAAGGGATAATGATGACATTCTATGGCAGTACCAGTCTACAAACTGACAGTGACATGTTGACAGAACTGATTGCCACACGAGGTATGGCAGGAATGATGAATACCATCTGGCTCATCATCTGCGCCATGTGTTTTGGCGGAGCCATGACGGCAAGCGGCATGCTGGGAAGCATCACTTCCCTATTCGTCCGCTTCATGAAGAACACAGCCAGCATAGTAGCATCCACCGTATGTTCCGGATTGTTCCTGAACCTTGCCACGGCAGACCAGTACATCAGCATTATCCTCACCGGAAACATGTTCAGCAACGTTTACGCAAAGAAAGGCTACGAAAGCCGGCTACTTAGCCGTACCACAGAAGATGCCGTTACCGTCACCTCCCCGCTTATCCCATGGAACACCTGCGGCATGACGCAAGCCACCATTTTGAGTGTACCCACACTGACCTACCTTCCCTATTGCTTCTTCAACCTTATCAGTCCGGTAATGAGTATCTTTATTGCTGCTATCGGATATAAAATAATTAAAAAACCGGTGAACAATCCTGGATAGGCATTGTTCTTGCAATAAACTTATAACGAACAATTTATTTAAACCTAAACAAAAAAAAATTCGATTATGAAAAAGTTTATTGCATTAGCAGCAGTAGTATTGGTAAGCATGGCAACAACGACCATGTATGCACAAGAGAGTAGAGCTGAAAAGCGCGCAGACCGTAAAGCCCAGAGAGACGCAGAACGTGCACGCCTGAAAGCTGAAGAACAAGCACAGGATGCCATTTCATATGATGACGCAATGGCGGCCTTGAAAGCTCACCAGTTCGTAATGGAGGCAGACCAGGTGATGTTCCGCAACGGACAGACCGCATTTGTAAACTCCAACACCAACTTCGTATTGGTAAACCAAGGACGCGGCACCGTGCAGGTAGCCTTCAACACCGCATACCCGGGTCCTAACGGCATTGGCGGTGTAACAGTGGACGGAACTGTATCAGACATCCAGATGACTACCGACAAACGGGGCAACGTGAATTGCAACTTCAGCATCCAGGGTATCGGCATTTCCGCCCAGATATTCCTTACGCTGACCAATGGCGGGAACAACGCAACTGTAACCATCAGCCCGAACTTCAACTCCAACACCATGACTTTGAGCGGGAACCTGGTTCCGCTGGAACAATCCAACATATTCAAGGGACGTTCCTGGTAAAACCCTTATATAAATATATATATTCCCACTCCGCCGCAAATCACACTAAAAAGTGTACATTTGTAGCGGAGTTTTTTATATACCAAATGTCATGAGAGAATTTATCATTGCAGACAATCAAGATATCACCAAAGCAGGCATGATGTTCCTATTGGGCAGACAGAAAGACACCTCCCTGCTGCTGGAAGCCGACAACAAGGCAGAACTGATACAGCAACTACGCCTGCATCCCACCGCCGTTGTCATTCTGGACTATACCCTTTTTGATTTTTCGGGAGCCGAAGAGCTAATGGTACTTCACGAACGCTTCAAGGAAGCCGATTGGTTACTCTTTTCCGACGAATTGAGCCTACCGTTCCTGCGCCAGGTATTGTTCAGCAGCATGGCATTCGGCGTAGTGCTGAAGGATAATTCCAAAGAAGAGATACTGACCGCACTACAATGCGCTTCACGCAAAGAACGATTCATCTGTAATCACGTCAGCAACCTGCTACTTGCGGGCAACGGTTCCTCCTCCCCCACCCATCCTGCCATCAAAGACGATTTACTGACTACTGCCGAACGGAGCATCCTGAAAGAGATAGCCCTGGGGAAAACAACCAAAGAAATAGCCGCCGAAAGAAACCTCAGCTTCCATACGGTAAACAGCCACAGAAAGAATATCTTCCGGAAACTGGGTGTAAACAATGCGCACGAGGCTACCAAATATGCCATGAAGGCAGGCATCGTGGACTTGGTGGAATATTATATATAAATCTCCCCACTCCCGATACACAACCGGGCGGCGGCATCATACACCACTCCGAACTGGCCCGGAGCAATGCCTTGCAGCTTCTCTTCCGATATTATGCAGTAGCCCCCCGCCTTCTTTTGCAGCCTGCCTTTGACGAACTCCGGCGTATGGCGTATCTTGAAAGTCACCTCCACCCCTCTCTCTGCTTCCTTCCAGGGGTTATCCGTGATGAAATGGAAATCGTGCATATGAAATTCATTGCCGTATTGCAACGCCGTATGGTATCCTCGTGATACATAAATCACATTCCCTTCAATATCCTTGCGAACAACAAACCACGGTCCTCCACTCAATCCCAATCCTTTGCGCTGGCCGATGGTATGAAACCAATAGCCCCGATGCCTGCCCAACTTCCTGCCCGTTTCCAACTCCACAATATCCCCTTCCCTTTCGCCAAGAAAACGACGTACAAAATCATTATAATCAATCTTCCCCAAAAAGCATATACCCTGACTGTCACGACGTTTGGCACTGGGCAATCCGGCACGCAGGGCTATGTCACGAACCTCATGCTTCATCAGCCCGCCCAATGGAAACATCAGTTTGGAAATTTGCAGATAATCTATTTGTGCCAGAAAGTCGGTCTGGTCTTTCACGGAATCGGCGGCGGTACCGAGCCATGTCCTTCCATCCTTCAACACCGTAGTGGCATAGTGCCCAGTTGCCGTAAAATCAAACCCCTTTCCCACACGTTGCTCAAAGCATCCGAACTTTATCAGCTTGTTGCACATCACATCCGGATTGGGAGTCAAGCCACGTTTTATTTTATCAATGGCATAAGCCACCACCCGGTCCCAATACTCCCGGTGCAGGTCCACTACTTCCAATGACAATCCATAGCGACGGGCAATGGCAGAAGCCATCTCCATATCCTCTTCCGCAGAGCAGTCCATATAATCGGCATCATCCCTCCCTATCTTGATGTAAAAAAGAGAAGGACGATAACCTTGTTCACAAAGGAGATGCACGACAACGGAACTATCCACACCTCCCGACAGTAATACGGCAATATTCATTTAATGTTATCCTTTTAAATTCTGTCAAACGCCTGAGACAAGTCCTCCAGCAAATCATCGATATGTTCTGTCCCGATGGAGAGACGGACCGTACCTGGTTTGATGCCTTGTTCCTCCAATTCCCGTGCACTTAATTGGGAGTGGGTAGTGGTGGCAGGATGAATAACCAGAGATTTCACATCAGCCACATTGGCAAGTAACGAAAATATCTGCAAACTGTCAATAAACGTCTGCGCTTCCTTCACACCGCCCCGCACCTCAAACGTAAAAATAGAACCACCTCCGTTCGGGAAATATTTCCCGTAAAGTGCATGGTCAGGATGCTCGGGCAGAGACGGGTGATTCACGGCAGCCACTTTGGGATGCTTCTGCAGAAATTCAACCACTTTCAAGGCATTCTCCACATGACGTTCCACACGAAGTGACAACGTCTCAAGCCCTTGCAACAGAATAAAAGCATTGAAAGGACTGATTGCAGCACCGGTATCACGCAACAATACGGCACGGATACGGATGGCATAGGCAGCAGGACTGGCAGCGTCGACAAAACGTACTCCATGATAACTCGGGTCCGGTTCCGTCAGTTGGGGAAACTTCCCCGAAGCCACCCAGTCGAACTTGCCGCTATCTACAATAATCCCCCCCAAGGACGTACCATGCCCTCCGATAAACTTCGTTGCCGAATGGACTACAATGTCTGCCCCATGCTCTATAGGACGAATCAGGTAAGGAGTACCGAAGGTATTATCTATAATCAGAGGAATCCGATGACGGTGTGCTATTTCAGCAACGGCATCGATGTCAATGATGTTGCAATTCGGATTGCCCAGCGTTTCAATGAATACCGCCTTGGTATTCTCCTGAATCGCTTTCTCGAAATTGTCAGGATGGTCCGGGTCTACAAAAGTAGTGGTAACCCCATAGGCAGGCAATGTGTGGGCCAGCAGATTATACGTTCCGCCGTAGATGGTCTTAGCCGCCACGATATGGTCTCCTGCACGGGTGATATTTTCAAAGGCATAAGTGATGGCTGCCGCACCCGAGGCTACGGCCAATCCGGCAACACCGCCTTCCAGAGCAGCCACACGTTTCTCAAACACATCCTGTGTGGAATTCGTCAACCGCCCGTAAATATTCCCCGGGTCCTGCAGGCCAAAGCGGGCTGCCGCATGGGCCGAATTATGGAATACATACGAAGTTGTCTGATAGATAGGTACGGCGCGGGCATCAGTGGCCGGGTCAGGTTGTTCTTGTCCAACGTGAAGTTGTAGAGTCTCAAAGTGCAATTTCTTTGTTTCCATTGTCGTTCGTATTTTAGGTAAATAAATCGTTTTTCATTCGGATGTTGCAAAGATAGAGCGATAAGCCGGGGCAGACAATGACACAGGTTAGGGAATTTTATACCACAATTGTGGTAGATAAGCAAGCTATTTTCTATCTTTAGATAAGATAAGCTGCATTTCGGCAAAACTTTTTCATGCAAGCATGAAAGTTCTGCACTCAATTTGCACTATCTTTGCCCCCATGAAAGCAAAAAATATACTGATACTCATATTGGGAACCCTGATTCTTCCCATTTATCTGACTTCCTGCGGAGTGGACCGCTGGAAAGAGTATGCCGGACAGACCCAGACAGACCGCTGGATTGACGACACCATGCGTGTGTGGTACTATTGGGTAGACGCTATCCCCCATACCAACGACCTGAACTATTTCCAAGCCCCTTTCACTTTCTTTGCCTCGCTCAAATCCGAAGAGGACAAATTCTCCACCATCGACAGTCTGGTCAGCGTCACCACTACCCGCAGCATCCCCTATACGGATTACAGCTACGGATTCCAGTTCACTACCAATCAGATAGAAGTAGAAGGAGAAGATAATGCCATTGTTGCACAGATTCTTTACGTTGCCGACGGAAGCCCGGCCTCAGAAATCGGGCTGAAACGGGGTGACTGGATTATGAAGATGGACGGGAACTTTATTACCGAACAGAATTATAAGAAACTGTATGGAAGTAGTGCCATGGAGCTGACAGTAGGTTATTACGACGTGGAGAAAAATGCCATTGTTGCTTACGACAAACCCAGGCAGATAGCATCGGCGCGTCCCGTCAACGACAACCCGGTGCACTATAAGAATGTATATACATCAGGCAGCAAGAAAATAGGTTATCTGGTCTACAACCACTTCAGTTCCGGCCCCACGGACAACAGCAATGAATATGACAACGACCTGCGCAGCGCATTCCAATATTTCGCATCACAGCAAGTCAACGAATTCATCCTTGACTTACGCTACAACAACGGCGGATTACTGAGTTGCGCAGAATTGCTGTGTACCATGCTTGCACCTTCCTCCGCCTTGGGACAAGAGTTGGGGTACCTGGAATTCAACAACCGCTTCAATCCGCAGATAGTACCGTTCACCCTGAACTCCGGACTCATCGGAAACGGAGCAAACCTAAACCTGAATACTCTCTACGTACTTACCAGCAGCCAGACTGCCTCCGCCTCCGAAATGGTGATTAACTGCCTCGACCCGTATATGGATGTTGTCATCATCGGCGGTACTACCGTAGGCAAGAATGTAGGTTCCAGGAATTTCTCCAGCCCCGAACTGATGATAACGATGAATCCCATCGTCTGCAAGATATACAATTCGGAAGGGAAATCTGATTATGAATCCGGATTCCAACCGGCCTACTCGGGATATGTAGTGAATGAGATGAGCGACATGTCACGTTTCCTGCCCTTTGGAGATACCAACGAAGCCTTATTGAGCACTGCACTCGGCGCCATCGACGGAAGCATACAACCGCCCGCACAAGAAGATACCCGTTCTTTAAGAGTGACCACTCTCGCAAACTCCATTGAACGTCGGGCAAGCCATGCCGTACGTATCAAATAAAAAGACAAATAGGATGAAACTAAACAGAAGAGTTACAATCATCACCCGATTTTCGGGAATCATGCTCAGCCTGCTGTTGCTCGGCGGACTGGCAGCTTGCAGCGATGATAACAATGGCAGTGATACGCCAGAACCGGAGCCGTCAACCTACCCCACCACTCCTTTCTCCAAAATCGAACTCAAAGAAGTGATAGAGAGCGATGCGCAACCGGTTACTGCCACCCACACCTACCTTTACAACAGTGCAGGCAGGCTGACCGGCTACACCGGCAAACAGAGCTTTACGGCAGGAGACGAACTCTTCGAGATAGAGAATACCACTACCGTCGAATACAAGGACCATCAAGCCGTGATAACCGACGAAGCAGGTACAGTATCAACCTACACGCTGAATGACAAAGGTTATGCCACCACTTGTACCAGTCAGGATATGGCAGGAAATACCCGTACTTACACCTTCTCCTACCTCATCAACACCGAAGACAAATACTATCTGGAAAACATCACAGAAAGGCTGGACAACGGAAAAGAATACTCATCCATTACAATAGACTACAACAACTTCCGGGCATTACGCATACAGCAAAAGGTAGATGCTTTTGAGCACAACAGTACGGCTACCACACCCTCAGGCGATGAAATTGCAAATATCTCCGAAATACCAAGCCTATTCATTACGGACATGTATCCGCTTTCCATGCATGCGGTTGCCATATACGGGAAGATATTGGGAGAACCTGCAAACTACCTGATTACCCAACTCATCCCGGACAGCAACGGAGAAAGTGAAGAGACCACCACCTATACTTATACGTTGGATAACCGGGGTATCGTCACTTCCTGCCATGCAGTCGTCAGGCATATAAGGAACGGCTACGAGCAGGACTACACACGCGCCGTGAACTATACTATCGAATAACAAGTTACTTACTTCTTAAAGAACTTGTCGAAGAAAAGGACGTGATAGTCTATGGAGTTGTTCCAATACGTTCCGGTATGTCCACCGGGACGGGTGATAAAGTCATGGTCTATCTTCCTTGCCAGCAGCCGGTTGTGCAGGTCCTTGTTCACTTCAAGAAAGAAATCGGCCTCACCGCAGTCGATGATTAGCGCCAAGTCTCCATTTACAATCTTATCCAACTGGTTGACCACCGTATGTGCATCCCAAGATGCCTTGTTGGCAGCAAACTCTCCCAACTGCTTGCTCATTTCCCAATTCTGGGGGAACGGCCGTATATCCACTCCTCCACTCATACTGCCCGCCGCACCGAACACATCCTTATGGCGGATAGCACTCCACAAAGCACCGTGACCGCCCATACTCAATCCACTGATGGCACGCGCCTTTCTATCGGGAATGGTAGCATAGTTCCCGTCTGTATACTTCACCAATTCCGAGGTGACAAAAGTCTCATAACGGTAGGCAGGATTCTCCGGACTGTCCCAATACCAACTGTTCTTGCCGTCCGGACATACAAATATGATTCCTTTCTCATCCGCCATCTGCGGCAATTCCGGCTTCAGCTGCATCCAGCTCCGCGCATTGCCGCCATAACCGTGCAACAGATAAACCACCGGACAAGCCTGCTTGCCGATAGCCTTATCAGGCAATACATACACAACTTTTACATCCTTATTCATGGCTACACTTCTCACCAGCACCGTGTCTACACGTGCCGCCTGCAACATCACGGCAGACAGACACCACAAAAGCCCCAAGGCAGTAATTCTTTTTTTCATCTATTTATTGTTTATTTTTTCTAACGGATGGCAATATTAACAATAAATACTGAAAAATCATTATCTTTGCCTCACAAACTATTCAAAATCCACTATGGAATTTATTATCATTCTACTTTTACTTATCCTGAACGGTATTTTTGCCATGTATGAAATCGCCTTAGTCTCCTCAAGTAAAGCACGCCTTGAAACTCTTGTCGGAAAAGGGAACAAAAGAGCCAAAGGAGTATTGAAACAACTGGAAGAACCCGAAAAGTTCCTCTCCACCATCCAAATCGGTATTACTCTTATCGGTATCGTATCCGGTGCCTATGGCGGTGCCACCATCGCTGATGACGTAGAACCGCTGTTCGCCATCATTCCGGGAGCAGCCGCCTATGCCAAGACTCTTGCCATGATTACCGTAGTAGCCATCATCACCTATCTGTCACTCATCATAGGTGAACTGGTACCCAAATCCATCGCCTTGAATAACCCAGAACGATGGGCCACCATGCTCAGCCCTTTCATGATTGTGCTGACCAAGATCTCCTATCCGTTTGTATGCCTGCTGAGCGCTTCCACCAAACTGATGAACAAACTCATCGGACTGAACAGCGGCGAGGAACGCCAAATGACACAAGACGAACTGAAGATGATCCTCCACCAAAGCTCGGAACAAGGCGTCATCGACAAAGACGAGACAGAAATGTTGCGTGACGTGTTCCGCTTCTCGGACAAAAGAGCGAATGACCTGATGACCTATCGCCGCGACATCGTTGTGCTCCACCCCACAGACACACCGGAAGAGGTGCTGCGTATCATCCATGAAGAACACTTCAGCAAATATCTTCTGGTGGAACGGGGGAAAGATGAGATTATCGGCGTGGTTTCCGTAAAGGACATCATCTTGATGATGGGCGGCGAACAACCCTTCAACTTACGCAATATTGCCCGCCCTGCCCTATTTATTCCGGAAAGTTTGTATGCAAAGAAAGTTTTAGAGCTGTTTAAGAAGAACAAAAACAAGTTCGGAGTTGTTGTAGACGAGTATGGAAATACAGAAGGGATTATCACCCTGCACGATTTGACGGAAAGTATCTTCGGAGACATCCTCGAAGAGAATGAAACGGAAGAAGAGGAAATCGTTGTCCGTCAAGACGGTTCCATGCTGGTGGAGGCTTCCATGAATCTGGATGACTTTATGGAGGCAATGGACATTATGAACTATGATGACCTAAAAGAAGAAGACTTCACCACCTTGAGCGGTCTTGCCATGTTCTTGATAGGACGGGTGCCGAAAGCCGGAGACTTGTTCAGCTACAAAAACCTGGACTTCGAAGTAGTGGATATGGACCGCGGACGAGTGGACAAACTGCTTGTCATCAAGAAAGAAGAAGATGAATAACGAACGCTATTGCGTCTTTATAATTAATTTAAACCATTAAAGCAATGAAAAAAGTAATGATGATTGCAGCCTTTGCCGCTGCATTGGTATCCTGCCAATCAAAAGGAACCCAGAACAATGATGCTGTTGCCGTGGACGAAGGGGTAATGGCTGTTGCCGGCAATGACTCGTCTGCCGTAGCCGTATACGAGGGAATTCTTCCTGCTGCCGACGGTCCGGGCATCCAGTATGTATTGAGCGTGGACAGCGTAGGTCCTGATGGAGAAAGCGGTTATACGTTGGTAACAACTTATTTGGATGCCGAAGGCCCCGGAAAGAACAAAAGCTTTACTTCCAAAGGAAAGAAAGAAGTTATCCAGAAAGACGTCAATAACAAGAAGAAAACAGCCATTAAACTGACTCCAGACGACGGCGACACTCCGGTGTACTTCGTAGTAGTGAACGACACTACCTTGCGCCTTGTCAACGACAGCCTGCAGAAAGCTGTGAGTGACTTGAATTATGACATCATCCAGGTGAAATAGTCCATCCATACTTATAAGAAAGAACGGTACAGCCGGAATTACTGAATTCAGTGGTTCCGGCTGCTGTTTTTTCAATGAGGGGGCATTTCAAACAAGAGAACAGAAGGCTATATCAAAAAGTTAGTGCTATCTTTGGCGCTTCATCAAAGTATATATAAACATGAAACATTCTTCCGAGAAACCTTTAGCACCTGCCAACTACTCACGCTGTTTCAACAACCAATGCCCGAAAGCCGACAACTGCCTGCATCGCTTAGCCGCCCTTCGCGATACCCCCGAGTACCCGTCCATCCGCATCATCAATCCACTGTGTATTCCAGAGGATAGCAGCCAATGCGCCTATTTCCAATCGACACAAAAGATACATGTTGCATGGGGAATCAGCCACTTGCTCGATGAAGTTCCCTACAAGAATCTCCAACCTCTGAAAAGCCAGTTGATAGCCCATTTCGGCCGCGGAAAATACTACCGCTTCTACCGGGAAGAATCTTACCTTTCCCCCGAAGACCAGAACTATATCCGCAGAACTTTCCACCAATACAACATTCCGGGAGAACCGGCTTTCGACTCTTACAGCGAGGAATACAAATGGTAGAAAGGTAATCTTCAGCCCCCTTTTCATGTCATTTTATCACTGAAAATATAGATAACACTTTAGTTCACAACGGTGAACACTTTGTTACAACAGTAAGAAACAAAGTGTTCACATACTATGAAACAAACTGTTCGCACTCAATAAAACAAACTGTTTTCTTTAACGGAACAAACTGTTTCCTACTAATGAAACAAACTGTTCTCCATATTGAAACAAACCGTTCTCCTTAGGGAAACAGGCGGATTCCCTTTTGAAGCCCTACAAGGGGAATAATTATCGCCTGCGAAAATATAGGAGGAAATACAGCGACATAGTGCGATACCTATTCTCTGCAAAACGGGTGAACGTGTTCGGAAGGATATTGCAGCAACACGGGATGAGGTAAAGGAAAGAGAGGGGGAGATGGTATATTGTGTGGTAAAAGTGGAGAGGTAGAAAAGACGGAAAGGATTACAGTTGAAATAAATTCTTTTTCTTAACTTTGTGAAATAGAAACATCGAATATGACGATGAAGAAAATAAAAATATGAAAACAGCACTATCTATAAATCAACCGTTCAAGGATTGGGTAAACCACCTAAAACAAGACATTCGTAGTGCACAGATTAAAGCGGCTGTACGCGTGAACAGCGAACTGCTTCACCTTTACTGGCAACTGGGGGCAGAAATTATAGAACGGCAGAAAGAAATGACTTGGGGAAGCGGATTTCTCGAAGAGTTGAGTCGTGAGCTGATGGCAGAATTTCCTGATATGAAAGGGTTCTCATATAGAAACATACGCAGTATAAAGCAGTGGTATCTATTTTATAATGAGCCATATACAATTTGGCAACAAGTTGTTTCCAAATTAGGTGAAGAGAAATTTTTCTCCATCCCTTGGGGGCATCATCTCTATATCATCTCCCAATGCAAGGAAGTGGATAAGGCTCTATTCTATCTGAATGAAACTGTAGAAAACGGCTGGAGTCGTGCCGTTTTGCTCAACTTTCTTGATACCAATCTCTATGAGCGGCAAGGCAAAGCGGTAAACAATTTCAGTCGTCTGCTACCAAAACCGCAAAGTGACCTAGCTCTACAGACACTCAAAGACCCCTATAACTTCGATTTCCTGACCATTACCAAAGATTTTCAAGAATTAGAGTTAGAAAAGGTTTTGACACAAAATATCACTCGTTTTCTGCTTGAATTGGGTAAAGGATTTGCATTCGTAGGGCGTCAAATGCCTTTGGAAGTAGGCGATGAAACAATCTATCCCGACTTGCTTTTTTACCACTTGGAACTGCGTTGTTATTGCGTAATCGAGCTAAAAGTGCAGAAGTTCAAACCTGAATTTATAGGTCAACTCGGTACTTATATCAGTGCCGTAAACCATCTAAAATGTAAACCTGGCGATACCCCCACCATCGGCTTGCTTATCTGCAAGACAAAAAACCAAGTAATGGCGCAATATGCACTGGAATCAACAAATCAGCCTATCGGCATATCAGAGTATGAGCTGTCTAAGCTGATTCCCGAAGATATTAAAAGTCAACTGCCTTCGATTGAGGAAATAGAGGAACAAGTAAAGAGAATTCAAGGAAAAAAGGAGGAAGAGAGATGAAGGCTTGTATCAATATAGTGAACTTATTCGGAGAAAAGACAGTTAAACAATAAAACCGGAAACATATATGGCCGATAATTATCTTGAAAATCAGTACGAGCAATACCGGGCACGCAAAGCAGCTTGGGAGAAAGCGAAAAAATCCGGTAAGGCACAAACGCTACATAAGCCGACACTTCCCCTCAAAAAAGGTGGAAAGAAAGTGTTCGTTACCGGAGGTGCAGGGGGTATTGGCAAAGCCATTGTAGAAGCTTTCTGCAAGCTTAATTACCAAGTAGCCTTTTGTGACAAGAATGAACTGAAAGGGCAGCAAACCGCCCAAGCCACCGGAGCACAATTCTATCCCGTCGACCTAAACAGCAAAGAAGCATTGGAACTGTGCCTGCAAAATATTTTCAAGGAATGGGGGGATATTGACATCATTATAAACAATGCCGGCATCAGTGAATTCTCTCCCATCACAGAAACGAGTGTGGAGACTTTCGATAAAATATTGTCTGTGAATTTACGTCCGGTGTTCATTACTTCACATGCGTTGGCAGTACACCGCAAAAGTCAAAACAACACGAATACCTACGGAAGAATCATTAATCTCTGTTCTACGCGCTATCTGATGAGTGAACCGGGCAGTGAAGGATATGCAGCTTCCAAAGGAGGCATCTATTCGTTGACGCATGCGTTGGCTTTATCGCTTGCAGAGTGGCACATCACGGTCAACTCCATCTCTCCGGGCTGGATTCAGACACACGATTATGAACAATTACGGGCAGAAGACCATTCGCAACATCCCTCCGGACGGGTTGGTAAACCGGAAGATATTGCCCGTATGTGCGTATTCCTATGTCAAGACGAAAACGACTTCATCAATGGCGAAAACATAACCATTGACGGAGGCATGACCAAAAAGATGATTTACTGGGAATAGCCCTTTTATAAAACAATCTGCCCAACATAATAATTATAGGATATGAACATGAAAAAGTCTTTTATAGGAATCCTGGCAGCAACCATCATCCTCAGCGGATGCGGCACAAGCCAGATGGCTGCAGGCGACCCTAACGCAGTGCTCGCAGGAGCTGCCATCGGAAGTAATGTAGGCGGTGCCATCGGCGGGCTGATAGGTGACAGTAACGGAGGCTGGCGAGGAGGATACCGGGGTTCTGCCATCGGCACCATCATAGGAACCATTGCGGGAGCTGCCATTGCCAATGCAGCCACAGCCCCCAAAAAGCAGGAGGAGTACAGCTACCGGATAGAAAGGACACAGCCCTATCCCCCGCAATCCGGAAGACAGCCGCAAGCATCGGCCATCGACCACTTGAGGATACGGAATATACGTTTCATTGACGACAGCCGCAACCACGTCATCAATTCGGGCGAAAACTGTAAAGTGATTTTTGAAATCATGAACGAAGGAAACAAAACAGCCTACAACGTAGTGCCGGTGGTGGCGGAAACCACGGGCATGAAGCGTATTTACATATCGCCGTCGGTCATGATAGAGCAAATAACTCCGCGCAACGGTGTGAAATACACCGCCAACATCAGTGCCGGAGAACGGATAAAGACGGGTAACGTCACCATACGCATAGCCATAGCCGACGAGTATGGGGACGAATATGACTGGCAGGAGTTTTCGTTGCCCACACAACGGTAGAACAATGTCTTAACAGTAGTTTTTAAAAAGAAATGGAACAACAGCAATCTTCTTTCAAAGAAAAAGAACGCATAGAATTACGGGAACCCCGACGCTTCAAAGTCACCATCTACAATGATGACTTCACCACCATGGAGTTTGTGGTAAAGGTACTCACCACCGTCTTTTACAAATCATCGGCAGAAGCGGAAACACTGATGCTGCAGGTGCACAAGAGCAACTCCGCGGTAGTGGGCATCTACTCATACGACATCGCCCACTCCAAAGTACAGAAAGCCACCCGCATGGCACGCAATGAAGGTTTCCCCCTCCGGCTCACCGTCACCCCGGAGGAAGAAGAATAAGAAAGAAACAATATGGATATAAAAAATACGATATTCGTAAACCAAGCATTCGCTTCCGCACAAAGAAAAGCCGAGTCTTACCGGCACGAGTTCATCATGCCCGAACATCTGCTGAGCGCCATTCTGGAACAGGAACCCTTTATCAACACCCTGCAAGATACCTTCTACAATTATGTGGAGCTCAGCATCTCACTGGAAAACTATCTGACGGAAGAAGTGGAAACTATCCCCGACAATGTGGAATACGAGTTGGGACTTTCCGTCCAGCTCAGTTCACTCCTGCAACATGCCTATATGGTGACAGAGTATTCCAGCGCCGAAGAGCTGGGTGTTCCCCATCTGATACAAGGCTTGCTGCAACTGGAAGATTCCTGGGCATGCCATTTCCTAAAGGAAGCAGTCGGCGGCGACCTGTCCGAATTCCTCAGTCTGCTCATTACCCACTACGAAGAAGCGGAGCTGGCAGAAGAAGCAGGCGATACGCCATCTCCCGATGAACAAGAGAAAACAGAAGCGTGGCGTAACTACGTGACCTGCCTCAACGACCATCTGGCAGGCCACAACCCGCTTATCGGCAGGGAGATGGAGTTGGAGCGAACCATACAAGTGCTCTGCCGCAAAGAAAAGAACAACCCGTTGCATGTGGGCGAACCCGGTGTAGGCAAAACAGCCCTTGCCTATGGGCTTGCCGCCCGTATCGAAGCGGGCAACGTCCCCGAACGGCTTGCCGGCTTCCGCATTTATGAGCTGGACTTGGGCAGTCTACTGGCAGGCACACAATATCGCGGCGATTTCGAGAAGCGGCTGAAAAGTATCATGGAAGGTATCGGACGTGAAGGACACGCCATCATCTACATTGACGAGATACACAACCTGATAGGCGCTGGACGCACGGGTGAAGGCTCCATGGATGCCTCCAACATGCTGAAACCCTATCTGGAAACCGGGGCAATACGTTTCATCGGTTCCACCACCTACGACGAGTACAACCGCTACTTCGCACGCAGCAAGGGACTGGTACGCCGCTTCCAGCAGATAGACATACTGGAACCGAGCATTGAAGAAGCCATACATATCGTAGAAGGCCTGAAAGAGAAATACGAAACCTACCACGGCGTCACCTACGAGCCCGACGTCATCCCCTACGCCGTAAAGGCAAGCGCCCGCTACATCAGCGACCGTTTCCTGCCCGACAAAGCCATCGACCTGGTGGACGAAGCAGGAGCTTACCGGGAAATACATCCCACAGACTCCGGAGAACAGACCGTGGACAAGGCACTGATAACCGACATACTGGCACGTACCTGCAAGGTCAATGCCCTCGCCATGAAAGAGGACGACACCGTCGCCTTGGAAAGCCTGCACGAACGCATCAGTTCCCACATCTACGGGCAGGAAGAAGCCGTCCGTCAGGTGGTGGAAGCTGTGCAAATGTCCAAAGCCGGGCTACTGGACGAAAACAAACCGATGGCAAGCCTGCTCTTTGTAGGTCCCACCGGAGTAGGAAAGACCGAGGTTGCCAAAGTGCTCGCCGCCGAGCTGGGCATCGCCCTGCAACGTTTCGACATGAGCGAATATACCGAAAAGCATACCGTAGCCAAACTGATTGGCTCGCCTGCCGGCTATGTGGGTTACGAGGACGGCGGCCTGCTGACCGACGCCATACGCAAGACTCCAAACTGCGTGTTGCTGCTCGACGAAATAGAAAAAGCGTATCCCGACGTATTCAACATCCTGCTGCAAGTAATGGACTATGCCGTACTGACCGACAACAAAGGGCGGAAAGCCGACTGCCGACACGTGGTCCTCATCATGACCTCCAATGCCGGAGCACAATATGCCCGCCAAGCGTCCATCGGCTTCAACAGTCAGGTCACCGCCGGAGAAGCCATGCTGAAACAAGTCAAAAAAACCTTTAAGCCCGAATTCATCAACCGCCTCTCTGCCACGGTGGTCTTCCACGACATGGACCGCCCGATGGCATCACTTATCCTTGACAAGAAACTCGGAGAACTGGGCAGCAAACTGTCCTCCCGTCAGGTGGAAATGGTATTGAGCCAGGAAGCACACGAATGGCTGCTCCAACGGGGTTTTATCCCCGAATACGGCGCCCGGGAGATGGACCGCGTGATAGCCGCCCACTTGAAACCCTTGCTGATGCGCGAAATTCTGTTCGGTACATTGAAGGCAGGAGGAAAAGTCCGCGTGCAAGTGGAAAACGGAGCATTGAAACTACAACCCGCAACCGAATAACGATATGGTCTTTCAACTGACGGATAAACTTGCTTTCCCCGACCCTCACTACGGCGACCCCGACGGGTTGCTCGCTGTGGGCGGTGACCTATCCATTGACCGCCTCATCCTGGCGTACTCCAACGGCATCTTCCCCTGGTACGCATTTCGGGAAGAACTGATACAATGGTGGTGCCCGATGGACCGTTTCGTCATCTTTCCGGACGAAATCCATATCTCCCACTCCATGCGTACGCTCATCAACAAGGGAAAGTACGAAATCACCTTCAACGAGGCTTTCGAAGACGTCATACAAACCTGCGGAGAATTGCGGATGGAACAGGAAGGAGCCTGGCTCGGAAAGAAGATGATGGAAGCCTACACGCACCTTCACGAGCAAGGTCTCGCTGCCAGCGTAGAAGTATGGGAAGGAGAACAACTGGTCGGCGGACTGTACGGGGTGACCTTAGGACGTTGTTTCTTTGGAGAGAGCATGTTCTCACTCGTCCCCAGCGCCTCGAAGCTGGCCCTCATCCATCTTGCCCAATTCTTCAGGGAACATGGAGGCGTCATGATAGATTGCCAGTTCGAAACTCCTCACCTCAAGACAATGGGAGGCAGGCACATCAGTTACGACGAATATATGACATACATCGAACAAGACTACCGCTTCTAAAAATAATAACGAAAGAAAGATTTGCAGTACAAACGGCCGTTATAAGAGAAAAGTAGTATCTTTGCAACATCATGTTGCACCGTTTTACTACTCCCATAACCGACATTCCGCTTCCGGAAAGGTTCACCTATCCTTTCTGCTATACTCCACACCCGTTATGTATATTGGCAGCCAAAGAAGTACAAAGCTATCTTACCCGGCAAACTGCATGGAAGGACGAATTGCGCCAAGGCAAAATGTTCGGGGTGCTGATTGTACAGACCGAGCATGGAGAAACCGGATATTTAGCCGCATTCTCAGGCATATTGGCCGGAAAGAACCTACACTCCTTTTTTGTTCCTCCCGTATATGACTTGCTACAGCCACAAGGCTTTTTCAAGATAGAAGAAGAAAACATATCTTCCATCAACCGCAACATCCGGCAACTGGAAAATGACAAAGCATATGCTGCCTTATCAGCAGAGCTTGCCCGAACCATCCGGTCGGCAGAAGACATACTGGCAACAGCCAAAGCACAGTTGAAAGAAGCCAAAACAGCCAGAGAACAGCGCAGAAAAGAAAAAGAACTCAATGCGCAGGAAGAAGCCGAACTGATACGGGAAAGCCAGTTCCAAAAGGCGGAATATAAACGTCTGGAACGTTCATGGAAAGCAAGGATTACCACACTACAAACGCAGACAGAAGACTGGGAAAGACGGATTTCAGCATTGAAGTCTGAACGTAAAACCCGCTCTGCAGCATTGCAGCAAAAGCTATTCGAACAGTTCGGGATGCTGAACTACCGGGGAGAAGTCAAGAATCTCTGTGAGATATTCGGGCAGACCGTGCACAAGACACCTCCTGCCGGTGCGGGTGAATGCGCAGCCCCCAAACTGCTGCAACAAGCTTATCTGCACGGATGGAAACCTATTGCCATGGCCGAGTTCTGGTGGGGTGATTCCCCCAAGACAGAGATACGCCATCACGGCCACTATTATCCGGCTTGCAAAGGAAAGTGCGAACCTATACTGCAACACATGCTGCAAGGTCTACAAGTAGAGGAAAACCCCATGTTGAAAAGAATGCAGGTACCCTCCCAAAATTTGGAGATTGTTTATGAGGACCCATGGCTTTCGGTCATCAACAAACCGGCAGGAATGCTGTCTGTTCCCGGCAAGGAAGATGCAGTCTCCGTCTATAGCCTGATGCGCAGGCAATATCCCGAAGCTGACGGTCCCCTGACGGTACATCGTCTCGACATGGGCACTTCCGGTTTAATGCTCATTGCCAAGAGCAAGCGCGTACACCAGAACCTTCAAGCCCAATTCAAGAACCGCCTGGTCAGGAAACGTTATGTCGCACTGCTCGAAGGTATCGTCCCAGAGGACAAAGGTACGGTCGACCTCCCGCTTTGCCTGAATCCACTTGACCGCCCACGGCAAATGGTACACACCGAACACGGGAAGCCCGCCATCACCGATTATCAAGTTCTGGAACGTCTGGACGGAAAGCGGACCCGTATCGCTTTCTATCCGCGCACGGGAAGAACCCATCAGCTACGTATACATGCAGCACACCCGCTTGGCTTGCACTGCCCCATCATCGGTGATGAACTTTACGGGAAGAAAGCAGAACGGCTTTATCTGCATGCCGAGTATTTGGAATTTACCCATCCTATCACGGGAGAAACCCTAAAGATTACCAAAGAAGCCGAATTCTGACCGTCTGCTGATTTATAATCAGCAAAGTAATACAATAAATGATGATCCTATAAACCATAATAATCAGACTCATGAGAATACATCATATCGCCATCTGGACCTTCCGACTGGAAGAGATGAAAGAGTTCTACACCTGTTACTTCAACGGGAGCAGCAATGAAAAGTACATCAACCCCCAAAAAGGATTCGAATCTTATTTCCTTCACTTCGATGAAGGAACGGATTTGGAACTGATGAGCCGTACAGACATACAGAATACCCCTATTGAGGAAAACAGACTGGGACTGACCCACTTTGCCTTTGCCTTCGACAGCCAGAAAGCTGTCCTCCGACAGACAGAACGGCTACGCACAGCGGGATATACCATCGCAGGAGAGCCCCGTACCTCCGGCGACGGATATTTTGAAAGTGTCGTCCTCGACCCGGACGGCAACCGTATAGAATGTGTATTCAGGGCATAGTCTCTCAATCAGAGGAGACAAAGCTTCTCAACAGTTTTATCTCCTCTGCCCAAAGCGATTCATCGGGCGTCTCCAAAATAATAGGTATACCGTCAAAACGCACATCTTGCATAAAGCGCCGGAAGAAATCCATACCTATCAGCCCCTTGCCGATGCTGTCGTGACGGTCTACTCTGGAGCCGAGTGCTTTCTTGGAGTCATTCAGGTGTATACCGCGCAGATAGCCGAAACCTACCGCTGTGTCAAACTCCTCAAACACCTTGTCATACTCATTCACTATATCATAGCCTGCTGTATACGTGTGGCAGGTATCAAGGCAAACTCCAACGCGAGACTTGTCATCCACCCGGTCAATGATATGTCCCAGCTGCCAGAACTCGTTTCCCACATTGCTACCCTGCCCGGCTGTGTTCTCTATGACAGCCACCACATCGTGCGTCTTGCCCAATATAAGATTAATGGATTCAGCGACCTTGTCCAGACACTCTTCCACGGAAATCTTATTCAGATGGCTGCCCGGATGAAAATTCAGTAACTTCAGCCCTAATTGTTCGCAGCGCTGCATCTCATCCAGAAAAGCGGCACGGCTTTTCTGTAACCCTTCTTCTTCGGGATGCCCTAAATTTATCAGATAACTGTCGTGAGGCAGGATATAGCGGGAATCGAAGCCAAGCTTCCCGCAATTTTCCTTAAACACCCTGATACTCTCCTCCGTCAGCGGCCTTGCCACCCACTGACGCTGGTTCTTGGTAAACAAGGCAAAAGCATTTGCCCCTATCTCACTGGCATTGACGGGAGCCGCTTCCACTCCCCCACTGGCCGATACATGTGCACCTATAAATTTCATAATCTTATTGTATTTGCTCTTTCATGAATTCCCACTGGCATTTTTTCATGTCCACACACCCATTCTTTCTGAACGTCACGCCCTCTGCCTCCAGCAAAGCCCGCTGTTCCGCCCAGCACGGTGCCAGCCTGCCCTGGCTGTTCACTACCCGATGGCAGGGCAAACACATGCCGTCGGGCACATCGTGCATAGCATGTCCCACCACGCGCGAACATTGAGGTCTTCCGACAAGATAGGCTATCTGTCCGTACGTCACCACCCGCCCCGGAGGGATTGCGGCCACTACATTATAAACCTCCTGCTAAAAAGTGTCTTTGTCCATAAAAGTCTGGTTTGGGAAGGCAAAGATATGATAAATTCAGCAGGTATGCGAACAGACGTTACAAGAAAGTGGCTGCGCCGAGCGGATTGTATGTATAGGTGACATTACGGGCACGGATGATTTCGCCCGTCGGGGTAAACAATATCTGATATTTCGTCTGGAGATTTGCCATCCCTACCTCTACCGCCACGATGGACTGCCATTTGGGAAACTGTACCCAAGTGACATTCTGCACCATCCCTCCGGAATATTCACTGGCGGCAAAAGCATTGTAAACGGCAGGGGGCACTTCGTCCATTGTCTCCCAGTCCGTCTGTTGCATTACCCATTGCGCCTGCCCGTCAAACCAGACTTTCGTATCAAAACCGTTCATCAGGAAATCTGCCACATAATAAGATTCATCATGCGACCAGGCAACATCATCTGCCGTAGGATACATTTTCTTCAGTGCAGCCTGTACATCAGCAGGTGCCCAATCGGCAGAAGCCGAGACTGATACCATCAGCATCAAAACCAGAAAAGAGAATTTCAACTTACTCATAACTTCATCAGATTATCATATTATGAGAAGAACGGCGTATGGCAGATTTTGTTCACCGGCAACTCTCAACCATTCAACAGTTAAAAAGAGATATCCATTGTAATTCAATAAAAAATGACTAACTTCACACCAGAAATTCAGAAATATGATAAGAATACATCCCATATCCGGCAACAAAAAGCAATATCTTGACCTGCTGCTGCTTGCCGACGAACAAGAGTCCATGATTGACCGTTATCTGGAACGGGGAGAGATGTTCATCCTATCCGATAATGATACAGTCAAAGCGTCTTGTGTAATCACCTGCGAGGATAAAGGAATCTACGAAATAAAGAGTATAGCTGTCTATCCGGAATACCAGCGCCAGGGATATGGAAGACAACTGATAGCATTCGTTCTTGAACATTATAAAGACCGGTGCCATACTATGCTTGTCGGCACTGGAGACAGTCCGCTAACCATCCCCTTCTATGAAAGCTGCGGATTTGCATACTCACACCGGGTACCCGATTTCTTTATCGATAATTACGACCACCCCATATTTGAAGGAGGCAAGCAACTGAAAGACATGATTTATCTGAAAAGGACGCTTCAACCAAAATAATATCCTATATTTGCATATCACTTAACTCCACACATTATGGAAGCTAAACTTTGCCAAAGCTGCGGAATGCCCTTGTCATCTGCAGAAGTACTCGGAACCAATGCCGACGGTAGCCTCAACGAGGAATATTGCACCTATTGCTACCAGCACGGCAATTTTGCACAAGACTGCACTATGGACGAAATGATAGAACATTGTGCACAGTTCACCGACGAATTCAACAAGAATTCCGGAATGAATTTCACTAAAGAGGAAGCCATTGCCGGTATGAAAGAATTCTTCCCGACCTTGAAACGCTGGCAGTCCAAACAATAAACATGCCATCCCGTATCGAGCAGGAAAAACAGACAGTAGAACGGATGGTCCGCCTCTACTGCCGGAAAAAGGAAGGTAACAAGCAATTGTGTCCCCGATGCGAGGAATTGCTGGGATATGCCCGCATTCGTCTTTCACGCTGTCCTTTCGGTGAGAATAAATCCACCTGCAGGCAATGCAGCATTCACTGCTACAAGCCCGAAATGAAAGAACGGATGCGTGAAGTCATGCGGTATGCCGGACCACGGATGCTGTTGTACCATCCCGTGGCGGCACTCCGCCATTTGTGGCAGGAGTATGTCCATCAGTATTTCACCAAACGCTTCGGAGTCCCGCGCCAGGAACAGCACAAACAATAAACCGTATCCAGGTCGTATCCTTCCAATGAAGAGGTGCTGTCTTTAGGCACAATCTTGCCTTTGTCAGAGATATAGACCGGCAGGCGCTCACCTTGTCCATTCATCACAAAAAATGCCCCCACTTTGCATTGAGGGCATACCATCTTACGCATAATCAATTGAAATAATACAAAAATATAGCTACCCCTTCCAGTGCCTTCTTCTTTTCACCTTGTATCTCGATGGCAAACTTTATTTCCGCCTTTGCCACGCCGCGCAGATTCGACAGAGATTGTAAATGGGCAACCAGCCGGATGCTCTGTCCGGACAATACCGCCTGACCGAACTTCATCTTGTCCATACCATAATTAATCATCATCTTCAGGTTGTTCACTTCAATAATCTGATTCCACAGATATGGCAACATGGACAAGGTGAGATACCCATGTGCAATGGTGCTCTTAAAAGGACTTTCCACTTTGGCACGTTCCGTATCGACATGTATCCATTGATGGTCCAATGTCGCATCAGCAAACAGATTGATACGCTCCTGAGGAAGCTCTACATATTCCGAAACACCGATTTGCTGGCCTACCAGCTTTTCAAAATCCTCGTACGAGTTGATAATCACTTTTTCCATTACTCTCTATTTTATTGATAAATTATAAATTCACGCGCTTTATCCACATATCAGCCATTCGTTTATGCCCTGCAGGAGTGGGGTGGATACCGTCCCAAATCCAATAGGTGTCTTGAGAAGCCGGAGCAGTGCCGAGAATTTCATCGAACATCGCATTATAAGGAAGAAATACCGTCTGATAGTCTTTCGCTATCCTCTCTACGATGGCGGCACAGCGACGTACCAGACTGTCACGTTCTGCAAAATCCCCACTCTTGCGCATATTGCCGACATTGGCAACAAAAGGAGCGCCCAGCACTATCTTCAATTCCGGATTGACCTGCAAAGAACGGTCAAGCAAGGAACGGTAACATTTCTCCCATCCTTCAAAATCAAAAGGCTCTTTTTTGTCACCCTGCAGATAGTAATGTACATCGTTTGTCCCCACCAAGACGGAAAGCACATCCGGTTTCATTCCAATGACATCCTCTTCCCAGCGTTTCTCCAAATCCCTGAGAGTGTTTCCACTGATGCCACGATTAAAAAAAGCATATTCCTTTTCCGGGAAATCTCCTTGATAATGACTTGCACACAAATACATATAGCCGCTACCATAAATATGGTTCATATCCCAAAGACTTCGCTCCGCAGTCGGTTTGGGCATCCCACAGGCATTCCCCCAGTTACCGTCCGTGATAGAATCTCCGATAAACAAGACACGCGGGCCGCTTGCATGGAGTAAGAGTGATATGCAGAAAAAAACTATTACAAAGAGTCCAATACGCTTCATGGCATTTTCTTGTTAAGATGTAAAAATTGCAACAAATATACGTCTTATTCCGGCAAGTACAAAAACTCGGGTACCTTTTTCCCATTTCCCCAAAACACATATAACCCTTATTTTTATTTCCGTTCATCACATATTAATTTGGAAATAATGTATCTTTGTCAATATCTTAATTGTTGTGACAGAACAAAAACACCACTATTAAAGATTCCGGTATGAATTCTAAATTTGATTATGACTTACTGTCAGCAATGATGACCAATGCCAATATGGGATGGTGGGAAGCTGATTTAAAGACCGAAAGTTACATTTGCTCCGGATATATCTCCCGGTTGCTGGGACTGGATGAGAATGGAACCATCAGCTTTAAAGATTTCAACAAACGTATTCTGAAAGAGGAACAACGGCATACTACCACACATTCCTTCAACAATATCCGGCAGGCACAAGAGACTGTATATCTGCTCAACACAGTAGAGGGTCCAACGTGGATAAGAAGCAAGGTATGCCTACAGAGAACCGACGAAAACGATAATGTCAAAATCTACGGCATTGCCGAAACACAAGACGGTCCCGACATGTCATCGGCATCCCAAGCCTTACAAGAGCGTAACCGTCTCCTCCATAATATTTATAAATATCTTCCGGTAGGAATTGAGCTCTATAACCGAGAGGGAATATTGATAGATATGAATGACAAAGAGCAGGAAATGTTCCATCTCAAACAGAAAGAAGATCTACTTGGAATCAATATTTTCGAGAATCCGATTTTCCCGGAAGAGATGAAAAGTAAGTTAAGAAAACATGAAAATGCAGACTTCACTTTCCGGTATGACTTCTCTAAAATAGGCAATTACTACAAGACACAGAAGAAGACGGGCACCATAGACCTTGTAACCAAAGTCACAAGCCTTTACGACGATAATCACAACCTGACCAACTATCTGCTAATCAACGCAGACAAAACGGAAACGACCGTCGCTTACAACAAAATACAAGAGTTCGAGAGCCACTTTGAGCTTATAGGTGACTATGCCAAAGTGGGATATGCCAATTATGACCTTCTTAATGAGCAAGGCTATGCCCAACGCAGCTGGTACAAGAACTTGGGTGAGAAAACAGGAACACCGTTGTCCGAAATCATCGGAACCTACAATCATCTCCACCCAGACGACCGTACTATCATGCTTGACTTCCTACAGAATGTAAAGAGAGGACTGGCACACAAGCTCAGCCGGGAAGTACGTGTTCTTAAAGAAGACGGTTCTTTCATGTGGACCCACGTCAACATCATTGTAGAACGCTACATGCCTGAACAGAACATCATAGAGATTATCTGCATCAATTATGACATCACCCAATTAAAGAAGACGGAAGCAATGCTGATACAAGCCAAGGAAAAGGCCGAAGAGGCAGACCGGCTGAAATCCGCTTTCCTTGCCAATATGAGCCATGAAATCCGCACGCCGCTAAATGCGATTATCGGTTTCTCCAGCCTGCTGCACTATGTGGAAAACGAGCAGGAAAGGGAACAGTACATCTCTTTGATAAACCACAACAACCAACTGTTGCTCAAACTAATCAACGACGTTCTGGACCTTTCCAAGATAGAGGCCGGACATATAGAGCTCCATTCCGAATGGTTCAATCCGGCAGAACTCATCGAGGAAAGTATTACCGAGTACGAACGGAACGTTCCGGCAGGAGTAAAACTCTTTGCCAGGCATCCGGCAGCCCCCGGCCAGATAGAGCACGACCCGATGCGCATCAAACAGATACTGAACAACTTCATATCGAATGCACTGAAAAACACCGTGCAGGGACATATCGAAGTGTGCTACGAAATGGACACAGACAGCATAAGAATCAGTGTTTCCGATACTGGATGCGGTATTCCCCCCGAAAAACTGGGAATGATATTCGAACGGTTCGAAAAGGTGGACTCCTTTGCCCAAGGTGCCGGATTAGGACTCTCCATCTGCAAATCCATCGTTGAGAAAATGAATGGAGTGATTACCGTAGATTCGACAATGGGAGTGGGAAGCACATTCACCGTGGAACTGCCCTGCTGGACAAGACCATCCTGACAACAAACGAAAAACAATGATTTATGACCGCACAGAAAGAATTTACCCTGACCCCTCGCCGGCGTGGCTTTCACCTGGTGACAGAGGAGATTATACGCAACCTTCCACCGCTTCCGCCTGCCGGAATCCTGCATCTGTTCATCAAGCATACAAGCGCAGGCCTCACCATCAACGAGAATGCAGACCCTGACGTACAGACAGATATGGAAGCCATCTTCAACCGCCTCGTAAAAGAACGGGAACCTTATTACCAACATACATGCGAAGGCGATGACGATATGCCCGCCCATGCCAAGGCAACCCTCAGCGGAACCAGCCTCACCATCCCCATCACCAATGGGCGTCTGAACATGGGTATCTGGCAAGGCATCTATCTCTGCGAGTTCCGCAACCGGGGCGGAGGAAGAAGAATTGTAGCAACCGCCATCGGATAATCCCCTATCATCATGCAGAAAGCCATCATCATCGGTGCCACTTCAGGCATCGGACAAGAAGTAGCCAGGATACTTGTACAACAAGGCTGGCATATAGGCATTGCCGGCAGAAGGAAAGAGGCATTGCATGCCCTGCAAGCCACCGCACCCGACCGGATAGTCACGGAACAGCTGAACGTTACGGAAGAGACAGCGACTCTACACCTCCATAACCTGATAAAAAAGCTGGGAGGCATGGACCTGTTTTTCCTCAGTTCCGGCGTGGGACATCAAAACCGGGACTTACAACCGGACATCGAACTGAACACGGCACGTACCAATGTAGAGGGATTTACCCGCATGGTGACTGCCGCCTTCAACTATTTCAAGGAAAAAGGCTCCGGACATATTGCTGTCATCAGTTCCATTGCAGGCACTAAAGGACTAGGCGTTGCACCGGCCTACTCTGCCACCAAACGCTTCCAGAATACCTATATCGAAGCGCTGGCACAACTTGCCCGGATGCAGCATCTTGATATACACTTCACCGACATCCGTCCGGGATTTGTTGCCACCGATTTACTGAAAAACGGAAAATACCCGATGCTGATGAAAGCAGACCGTGTAGCACAGCACATAATCAAGGCTTTAAGAGAAAAGAGACGGGTAGTTGTCATTGACGGACGCTACCGGGTACTGGTGTTTTTTTGGCGTATGATTCCACGATGGCTATGGGAAAGGTTGCCTATAACGAATTGATTTCGTATCTTCACGTCTCCAAACAGAAATATACATACAGACATGAAGAAAAATTCAAAATATATCGTGCTTACCGCTGCCATTGCACTGTGCGCAGGTTCCAGCCTCCCCTTCCTCGCAGGCAGCAGTACGCTGAATCCCGAACGCGATTCCGTGAAATCCGAAGTTCCCTACTGCGTGACCTCCCCCAGCGTACCGGATAAGATCACTTTTGCCGGACAAGCTATTGACCTGCTTCGCTACGACCACCGCGAACGTATGGACCGCGAACTGATGTCCTTCACCTACATGCACTCCACCACCATGCTCATGGTGAAGCGTGCCAACCGCTACTTCCCCGTCATAGAGCCTATACTAAAAGCCAACGGCCTTCCCGATGACTTCAAGTACCTCGCTGTGATAGAAAGCAACCTGAACCCGCTTGCCAAATCGCCTGCGGGTGCCGCCGGCCTATGGCAGTTCATGCCTGCCACCGGACGCGAATTCGGACTGGAGGTGAACAGCAACATCGACGAACGATACCATATCGAGAAAGAGACCAAAGCAGCCTGCAAGTACCTGAAAGATGCTTATCAGAAATACGGGAACTGGCTGTGCGTAGCCGCTGCCTACAATGCCGGGCAAGGACGCATCTCCACACAACTGCAGAAGCAAATGGTGGACCAGGCTGTCGACTTATGGCTGGTAGAAGAGACTTCGCGCTACATGTTCCGCCTGCTGGCAGCCAAAGCAGTCATCAGCAATCCGCAGCAGTACGGCTTTCTGTTGAAACGGGAACATCTTTATCCGCCCATCCCCTACACGGAAGTGACCGTCACAACGGGCATTGCCAACCTGGCACAGTTCGCCAAAGGGAAAGGCATCACCTATGCCCAACTGAAAGATGCCAACCCCTGGCTGCGAGACACCTCGCTGATGAATAAAAGCGGACGTACTTATACACTGAAGATACCTACGCAGGACGGAATGCATTACGACCCCAAGAAAACAGTACCCCACGACAAGCACTGGGTTATCAACTAAAAGGATGAAGGATGAGGAATGAAGAATTACCATTCGGTACCACAGCGCGGCTAATTTCTTCATTCTTCATTCCTTATTCTTCATTAAACTTGTTTCTCCGTCAGATATTTCCAATAGCGCACGGGCATGTCCTGCTTGTGCTTCCGGGGATTGAGGCGTTCCTTGATGCAGATTGCCTTAAAATAGGTTTTCCAGAGAGATTGGAAAAGCCGTTCGTCTTTGTCCATCAGACTTTCGTCGAGCATGCCGGTGACAAGATGCCCTTCGCGGCTGTCCTCACCAAAAGTCACTTGGCGCACCTCCTTCAAGTCGTAATAGTATCCATAGGCGCGTTTGATGTCATAAATCAGCCAACGCTGGTCGGAAAAACGGTCCTTGAAATGCTCCGTCACCAGGGGAAGGGCATTCTTCTCGGGCTCGACAGCCGCAAAGAAAGTACCGTCTGCAGCTTTCTGGAAACGGACAAACTGAAGCAGGCGTATACGCTCCCAATCCACCCGCTTCCACATACGGGAGAACTCCAGCACATCAAGGTCGGCAAAGTTTGTTTCAATGGAACGAGGAGCATCTATTGCCTTGCGAATATAGCGGAAAAGGAGCATGGGAGTTTCCGGCTCCTCGGCCAGCCAGCACTGGGCCAGACAAGCAAGTGCCGTAGACGACAGCTTCTTCTGCAATCCCCGCCAGACACGACCAGCCTTCTCCTCATCGGTCACCACGGTAAACAGCCCGTCGTAGAACAAAGGAAGCGGCTCTCCTTCCTGAAGCAGCGCATCGGGAAAGGTACGGCGGGAATAGGCTTCGAACACGGAAGTCAGCAATCCCTCAAACGTATGGTCATACAGAAAAATATTCATTCCTCAAAATTAAGTACCAACTGTCTCTCATCCACCTTCTTACGGTCAGGCTTGGGCAGCAGCAGACTGCGTACCCCCTGTGGGGTCAGTTCGTTGACCGTGTGCATAGGCAACTCACAGCAGGTAATGAAATACTGTGCCTTCTTCATCACCACCCCTATCTTCTTCAATTGGTAGAAACCTATCTTGGAGAAACGCCGGGAAGCCACTATCAGCCGTGCAGACTTCACGCCGATGCCCGGCACGCGGAGCAACATCTCATAATCCGCCTTGTTCACATCAATCGGAAACTGCTCGGGATGGCGCAAAGCCCAGGACAGCTTGGGGTCAACCTCCAAATCAAGGTCAGGATAGGCATCATCCACTATTTCCTCCACCTTGAACTGATAGAAGCGCATCAGCCAGTCAGCTTGGTAAAGGCGGTTTTCGCGCACCAAAGGGGGCTGTTTCAATGCCGGCAGGCGCTTATCGTAGGTATTGACGGAAATATAGCCCGAATAGTAGACACGCCGCATCGTAGGCCCCTTGTAGAGAGCTGACGAAAGATACAGAATATCCTTGTCCGTCTCGGCGGTAGCGCCTACTATCATCTGTGTGCTTTGTCCGGCAGGAGCGAAACGGGGAGCGTGGCGGTGTTTCTTGCGTTCTTCCGAACTTTCCAGCACCCCTTGCTGGATGTAGCGCATCGGCGCATATACACTCTTATGGTCTTTCTCCGGCGCAAGCAGTTTCAGATTCTCCTCTTTCGGTATTTCTACATTGACGCTGAGACGGTCGGCATAAAGCCCCGCCTCGTTCACCAGTTCGCGGCTGGCGCCGGGAATGCTTTTCAGATGGATATATCCGTTGAAACGATGGATAGTACGGAGGTCCTTGGCGACACGCACCAGACGCTCCATCGTGTAATCGGGATTGCGCACCACCCCACTGCTCAGGAAAAGCCCTTCGATGTAGTTGCGGCGATAAAACTCCATGGTGAGGTTCACAAGCTCGGTCACCGACAGCGTGGCACGCGGCAGGTCGTTGCTGCGGCGGTTGATGCAGTAGGCGCAGTCGTAGATGCAATAATTGGTAAGCATCACTTTGAGCAGGGAAATGCAACGGCCGTCCTCGGCAAAGCTGTGACAGATACCCCAACCACCCACAGTGTTCCCTAGCATACCCGCCTTGCCGGAGCGCACCGTACCACTGGAGGAACAAGAGACGTCATACTTTGCCGACTCTGCCAGTATCTTCAATTTATTGAGAACGTTTTCATCCATAATACCTGCGTTAAAAGTAGCAATAATACTTTTCAAAAACAAAAAAGACCGCCAGCAGTGGCAGTCTTTCGCAGCATCAAATATGCTTTTTTTCTTACTTCTTAGAAGCTTCCAAAGATGCTTTGCGGAATTCCTTCATAGCTTTTTCGATTTCCAAAGAAGCCTTACGAGCGCGAGTTCCTGCTGCCTTGTTACCGTTTTCCAACTGAGCATTTGCATCTTTTGAGAAGTCTGCATACAATGCAGCTACTTTTTCAACTAATTCTTTCATAATCCTTTTCAAATTACTTCGTTAATAATGTCTGGCAAAAATACATTCTTTCTTGAAATAAATGCAGAAAAACGATATTTTTTTTGAAATATTCGGTAAAATCGCCGCAAAAAGGGGCTCTTACGCGTTTTTTATCTACTTTTGCAAGCATGAAAACGCTTACTGACACCGAATATATACACGCTCTCATAGCCGAAGGAGAGCACCAACAGCAGGATTTCAAGTTCGAAATATCCGACGCCCGCAAGATAGCCAAAACCCTTTCAGCCTTTGCCAATACAGACGGTGGAAAACTGCTCATCGGAGTGAAAGATAACGGGAAAATTGCCGGTGTCCGTTCGGACGAAGAACAATATATGATAGAAGCGGCTGCCGGACTTTATTGCAGCCCCGAAGTGAGCTACACCATGCAGACCTATCTGGTGGAAGGCCGCAGTGTGCTGGTGGTACAAATCGAGGAAAGTGACCGGAAGCCGGTATATGCCAAGGACGAAACAGGAAAATACTTGGCTTATCTCCGCATCAAGGATGAAAACATCCTGGCTACTCCCGTCCATCTGCGCGTCTGGCAGCAAAGCGGAAGTCCGAAAGGAGAACTGATAGAATATACCGAACGGGAACAACTGTTGCTCAATCTGCTGGAAGAAAACGACCGCCTTTCACTGAACCGTTACTGCCGTCTGGCGCATCTTTCCCGACGCGCCGCCGAACATCTGCTGGCAAAGTTTGTTCGTTACGACATAGTGGAACCGGTGTTTGAAGGACACAAATTTCACTTCAGGCTGAAATAGGCAAGGAGATTCCGTCAGGTTTTCCAGATTTGTCCATGGTACAAATTGCAGCATGCGAGTTCATACTACGTTGTTATCATCAACTTGCAAGGTATCTATCTCAGTTAACGACAGAGGTAGCCTTGAATAACGACAGAGGATAGCACTTTTTTTATGTGAGTTTTTTACTAAATTGGGATGCACCGTATGGTTTACGTTGAGAACCCGCTTTGTACAGTTCCGGATGATAAAGGAAATGGTACGTCTGCTGGGTGACTCAGACGGGAAAGGCGATGCCAAGGAAAAGTATATCTTATTGCCATCAGCCTGCTCGGAAAATACGCTTTCAGGCTGCTTGAAGACTACCGCACAAAGAAAAGCGCCGGTATCAAAGACCCCGTTTTCACCAAGAACCGCCTGAAAGAGGTAGAAAAAGACATAGAGTGCTGGTGATAACCAACTTATTTCGTACTTTTGCAGCCGGAACCGCCGGATGACCCGCGGTCTTGTAATTTGTAATCAGTAATTCGTAATTTGATATGAGTTTATTTGCCAAACTATTCAACAAGAATACCGGAGAAGTATCTTCAAAGAATGTGGAAGACTTCGTGTCACTGACACGCGTCTACTTCCAGTCTGTAATAGCCGCCAACCTGGGCATCACCAATATCCGCTTTGTGCCGGATGTAGCCAACTTCAAGCGTCTGTTCAAAATCCCCACGCAGGGAGGCCGCCTGGGACAAGCGGAAAAGGCCGCTTCGCGCAAGATGCTGATGCAGGACTACGGCATCAGTGAAAACTTCTTCAAGGAAATTGATACTTCCGTCAAGAAGCACTGCCGTACGCAGAACGACGTACAAGGTTATCTCTTTATGTATCAAGGCTTCTCCAATGACTTGATGATGCTGATGGGAAACCTGATGCAGTGGAAATTCCGCATGCCTTCCATCTTCAAGGGAGCACTGCGCAGCATGACCGAAAAAACCGTACACGACGTCTGTACAAAAACCGTATGGAAAAAGGACGATGTACACAAAACGGCAGCGGCAGTACGCCAGTACAAAGAGCGTCTGGGATATTCGGAACAATGGATGACCGAGTACGTTTACAACGTAGTGATGCTGGCCAAAAAGGAACCGAAACAGAAAGACAACGAAGAGAAATAAAAGAAAAAGAATTCTAAAGAACTTTAGAAACAAGAAGGCGGGAAAGAAATTTCCCGCTTTTTTTTGTTATTTTTAGCAAATGAAATCATTTTCCCCTCACGGAACACAAGGACGCACCCCGCGTCAACCATCATAAATATTAACTTCAAAAAAACAACCGCTTATGAAACAAAAGAAAATGCTTGCACTCACTCTCTCACAACTGGAACAACTTTATCGGCACGAACTCCCTGAATTGGTCAGCATCGCCGTTCAAAGCGACGATACGGAAGCCTTCAAGGCCAACCTGACGGAGTACATTGCCGGACATCCGGAAGTGGACAGCGAGGCCGGTAAGCAAATTCGACTCTTGATTGAATTTGACGGGCAGGAAGTACACGAGCTCTCCATCGGAGAACAGCTGCCCATATCAACTTTATCAATGCTGCATTCCTTCCTCACGGGACAATGGGAAGAGGAAACGGAAACGGACCTGTTCATCGACTTGTTCCAGCAGTTCAAACGCCTCCACCAACCAGCCCCCACCCTGCCCTCCGCACAGAAAATCAAAACCCTGACCGAACGCTGGCCCAGCGGACTGGATGAAGACGTGCAGCATATCCGTGCAAAGAACAAGGAACGCATCCTGCATGCACTGGTGCAGAAGATTGAGCACCGCAAGACCCCGGCTTCCCGCTTCCATTTCGAAGAGGGACTCAGCTACGAGGAGAAGTTCAACCTCGTCAGCGAATGGTGGAATGACTTCCGTTTCCATCTTGCCATGGCCGTCAAAAGCCCTACGGAGCTAAACCGTCTTCTCGGCAACTCCCTTTCTGCCGAAACCATGTACCTGCTCTCAAAAGCCCGTAAGAAGGGAATGCCTTTCTTCGCCACCCCCTATTATCTGTCACTGCTGAACTGCACCGGCAGCGGATACGACGACGAGGCCCTGCGCAGCTATATACTCTATTCACCCCAACTGGTGGAAACCTACGGACAGATACGTGCCTGGGAACGGGAGGATATCGTAGAACCAGGTAAACCCAACGCCGCCGGCTGGCTGCTGCCCGACGGGCATAACATCCACCGCCGTTATCCGGAAGTGGCCATCCTCATCCCCGACACCATGGGACGCGCCTGCGGAGGACTCTGCGCATCTTGTCAGCGTATGTACGACTTTCAAAGCAAACGGCTCAATTTTGAGTTTGACACCCTGCGCCCCAAGGAGACATGGGAAAAGAAGCTGCGCCGGCTGATGGCCTATTTTGAGGAAGACACGCAACTACGGGACATTCTCATCACCGGCGGTGACGCACTGATGAGCCAAAACAAGACGCTGGGCAATATTCTGGATGCCGTCTACCGCATGGCAGTCCGCAAGCGGAAAGCCAATCAGGAACGGCCCGAAGGAGAAAAGTATGCAGAGCTGCAACGCGTACGCCTCGGCTCACGCCTCCCCGCCTACCTGCCCATGCGCATCAATGACGGGCTGGTGGAGATTCTAAGGGAATTCAAGGAAAAGGCGTCTACCATCGGTATCCGCCAGTTCATTATCCAGACACATTTCCAAACCCCGCTCGAAGTCACTCCGGAAGCTGCCGAAGGAATACGCAAACTGCTGGCGGCAGGCTGGCTCATTGACAACCAACTGGTATACAACGTAGCTGCATCCCGCCGGGGGCATACCACCCGCCTGCGCCAAGTGCTCAATCAGTTGGGAGTGGTTTGCTACTACACCTTCTCCGTGAAAGGTTTTGAAGAAAACAATGCCGTGTTTACTCCCAACAGCCGTTCCGTACAAGAGCAACGGGAAGAAAAGCGCTTCGGGAAGCTGACCAAGGAAGATGCCCATAATCTGTCCGTACTGCTTGGAACCGTCCATGACCCGGCAGCCTGCATCCGGCGTTTCCTGAAAACGCACCACCTGCCTTTCCTCGCCACCGACCGCAATGTACTCAATCTGCCCACCATCGGCAAGAGCATGACCTTCAACATGGTAGGCATCACCCCCGAAGGCAAGCGCATCCTACGGTTCGACCATGACGGCACCCGGCGCCACAGCCCTATAATAGACCAGCTGGGACAAATATATATCGTAGAAAACAAGTCCATAGCCTCCTACCTCCGTCAGCTGCAAGCCATGGGAGAAGACGCCGAAGAATATGCCACCATCTGGAACTATACGGAAGGCAAGACGGAATCCCGGTTCAGCCTCTACGAATATCCTGATTTCCCCTTCCAAATCACCGACAGAATGAGCAATCAGGACATTGTAGGATAGCATATCCAAGATATATTCCGTACTTTTGCAGGCAGAACAATGAAATTGGAAAGTATGGAAATAGAACAACACCCTTTAGAACCCTTCCTTCCCGGCAACGCCCGTCTGCTGATGCTGGGAAGCTTTCCTCCGCAGAAAAAGCGGTGGTCCATGGAGTTTTACTACCCCAACTGGAACAATGACATGTGGAGGATTACCGGGTTCCTTTTCTTCAATGACAAGGATTATTTTGTAGACAAAACGAAGAAGGCTTTCTGCAAAGAACGTCTCATCAGTTTCCTGCAGGAAAAGGGTATTGCCTTGTTCGACACAGCCTCTGCCATACGGCGCCTGCAGGACAACGCCTCGGATAAGTTTCTGGAAGTGGTGCAACCCACGGACGTCCCTGCCCTGCTACACCGGATACCGCAATGCAAGGCTATCGTCACTACCGGCGAGAAGGCTACGGACACACTGTGCACGCAGTTCTCCATCGACAAGCCCAAAGTAGGCGACTTCACGGAGTTTCTTTTCGAAAACCATCCGATGCGCCTCTACCGGATGCCTTCTTCCTCAAGAGCCTACCCGCTGGCACTGGAAAAAAAAGCAGCAGCGTATCGCATTATGTATCAGGACTTACAGATGTTGTAAGCAACTTTCTTTAGAAAATAAGTACGTCCGTTACTTGCATATTTGAAAGTTTGCATTACCTTTGCAGCCGCAAACACGGGAGTAGCTCAGTTGGTAGAGCACCGGTCTCCAAAACCGGGTGTCGGGAGTTCGAGCCTCTCCTCCCGTGCATGAACGAATAATGGCTGTAAGTATTGCTTACAGCCATTATTCGTTTTATAAATGCCTACCGGATATCTATCAGCTTATGTGTCTGCAAACTAAGCCTCCACTTAGGATGCTTCATCACGCAATCCACCGTTTCGGCCGTATTGCTGCAAGAGCAAGGCTGAAGAAAGAAATGCCCGGCGGGCAGCTGCTCATAAACAGTAATATCCTGCCCTTCATACACTACCTTCACTTCATTCATACGCGTAATTTCCAGCTTTGCCCCCTGCTTGGGAGAACAGGTCACCCAATCTATATTATCCGGCAGCGGACGGGTACCGTTTGTTTCAATGCAGACATACTTTCCCGCCTGGTGCAGACAATCCACAAATTCACGGTCAATCCAAAGGGAGGGTTCTCCACCGGTCAATATCACGGTAGCGGCAGGGTATTTACTGACTTCTGTTACGATATCTTCATCGGACATCAGTATGCCGTCCTCATGCTGCGTATCACAGAAGGAGCACTTCAGGTTGCAACCGGAAAAACGGATAAAGACAGCCGGGGTACCCGTATGGTATCCTTCTCCCTGCAAACTGTAGAATATCTCATTAATCTTCCTCATAGACGGCAATGTTTGATTCCGACTCCTGCACCTCTACCTTGAAGCAAGTGGGTATCTGGTCGCATATCCAACGGGCTATGTTCTCGGCTGTGGGATTGAAGGACAGCACTTCATTAAGATTATGGTGGTCCAGCTGTTCCTTTACCACCTGCTTGATGTGACTGAAGTCTACCACCATTCCGTCCGCATTCAGCTCTTTGGAACGGCAATAGACAGTGATAATCCAGTTGTGACCGTGCAGATTCTCACACTTGCTGCGATAAGAAAGTTTCAGGCTATGGGCAGCCGACACTTCCATGCGTTTGATGACTGTGTACATATTGTTAATACGCTAATTAATATAATAAGTTGCCGCATCTAATGTCACCTCGATGCGACGGCAAAATTACAAAAAATTAAGATTTATCCATTCACTTCCCTAACTTATTCGTACACACAAAGAGAATTGGCAACCTTACGCTCTGCGCTGCCACTCGGGGTATTGGCTATTCCCTTATCCGGCAACTCCCCACTCCACAGCGTAGAAGAACCGCCACCGTCCAGATTCAACGCATCCTCCCCACCCAATACACGAATCATATGGGCAAGCTCGGGTATATTGATGCCTTCCGCTTTTCCCTTCCGACGTCCGTCAACGACAATAAGCAGGATTTTTCCTTCTCTTGTCAGCGCCACAGCACTGCGGGGATGCTTGGTATCTACAAAATTCCGGTTAGTCCCGGACAAGTCGCACACTTGCCCGTCCTTCAGCATCAAAGGACCGGAAGCCAGCACAGTGCCTTTTTTCAAAGTACATGCCTTTTCTTCCTGCTTGCTCCAGGGAATCAGTTCCAGCCTGCCCTTCTTTATAAGTACAGCTCCATTGGACACTGTTGCCAGAACCCCAGTAGAGGTAGTATCTATCACCACCCCGTCCTTACGCAGATAGCAGACGGAATTTCCGGCTTTCATATCAAAATAGGAGCCATTGATGGCCGCCACCGCACCTGCATGCCGGGCGGCTATACTGGTCTCCTCCTTGGGATTGTGGACGAGCACATCGAAACGGTAGCGCTTCGGGGATATTTCAAAAATAGACACTTCCTGAGGAACTCCATACAAAGAACTGAATACTGCCTTTTTATAAAGCATCCCTTTCTGCAGGGGCTCAGTCTGCCAATCGGCAGAAACGATGGCAAGAGAGTCGGCAGCAGTCTGCGCCATTGCTGCAAACATGCCGCAACAGAGAAACACTGCCAGGAATATTTTCTTTTTCATATAGATGGGATTGGTTTAAATTAATTCATAGCTACAGATTTGAATCGGCATGTCGAGATTATGCAACACCTTTTCAAGCTGTATACCTTCACGGTTGTCGTACTCGTATCCGAAAGTAGCACGGATACCTTGCAGAATGAACTGCGTGGCACGGTCCAGGGCAATGGGCAAGCTGTCGCCTTGCAACAGTGCTCCGGTGATGACACTGGTAAACGTATCCCCCGTTCCGGGATAATGGGCCGGCAGGTAAGGACACGTAACCTTCCAGTAGCGGTTACCGTTCCGGTTATAGGCATACACGGACGTCTTATGCTTATCATCCCGTACGGGCACACTGGTAATAATCACCACTTCGGGACCACAATCGGAAAGCCGGCGAAGGTATGACTTCAATTCCTCATCCGTATTCATCTCCTTATAAGGAATACCCAGCAGATAGAACAGCTCCGTCAAATTGGGAGTAACGACATCGGCCTTGGTGATGAGATGTTTCATTTCATCAATCATGGACTCGTGGAAGTTCGCATAAAGCCGTCCGTTATCGCCCAACACCGGGTCTACCACAACCAGACCGTCCGGTCGGCGGAAGTCATCAATAAAGTCAGAAACAATATGTATCTGCCGCGGAGAACCCAGATAGCCGGTATAAAAGGCATCAAACTGTACTTCCAGCTTCTTCCACTCGGAAATAATCTTCGGCATTTCATCCGTCAGGTCCAGAAAAGAGAACTCCGGATACTGGGTATGGCTCGACAATACGGCTGTAGGCAACGGACACACCTGAAAGCCCATAGACGAAAGGATGGGAATGACCACCGTCAGAGACACCCGTCCGACTCCCGACAAGTCGTGGACGGCAACAACCTTCTTTACTTTATTCGCATACATATTATCTATATTATTATTTTTCCTACATTTGCCGCATGAAAACCGTCTGCATCATTTTGGGAACAGTTTCTTTGGCACTCGGCATCATCGGCATCTTCCTGCCGTTGCTGCCCACCACGCCTTTCCTGCTGCTCACGGCAGCACTCTACTTCAGAGGCTCACCCAGACTGTACCAATGGCTGCTGAACCACAAATGCCTCGGTCCCTATATCCGCAGCTTCCGCGAGAACAAAGCCATCCCTCTACGTGCTAAAATCATCTCTCTACTGCTGATGTGGGGAACAATGGTTTACTGCATCTTCTTCCTGATTCCACTAACAGAAATAAAGATAGTATTGTTCCTTGTCGCTGTGGGGGTGACTTGGCATATACTGTCATTCAAGACGTTGAAATGATGTGCTAAACTCCTCCTAACTTCTCGAAGAATTCTCCCAACCCCTTCCGAGCATCGGCAAGCTTGTCTTCCCAATGTTTCACGGAGTTCTGCCCGATAATATCCGTCACGTACTTCACCGAAATGAAAGGAACATTCTTGGCACGGCATACCAAAGCCTGGGCATAGGCTTCCATATCCACAACATCACCGGACACATCCGAGAGTTCTGTCAAGAAAGTATCCCCCGTATTGCATACACCACCGGCCGGCCAGTGTAAACAATAACCTTTTTGGGACAACAAATCCATTGAATCAATCTCATACTCCATACCAAGCTCCACCAGCTTCTGCATATCACGGTCCACAAAATGACGGCATACGAAAATATCTCCTACCCGATGACGGATAGTCCCTGCCGTACCTACATTGACCACCAAGTCCGGTTGCGCATGGCTTATCGCTTCAGAAAGATAAAAAGCCGATTTCACCTTTCCCACACCGGTACGGAGATAGCCTATCTGCACCTCTTCCTCCCTTATCAGTCCGGGAAATTTCAATTCAGTAAATTCGCCTTGTACGGCATAAGTGACTAAAATTCTCATATCATTCTATCTTTTTAGAGTCTGTTTAAATTTTGTCCGGCATGAGGGTGTGCAAAACGGTTGATGCCACACAGATGACACACCCTTCTCCTTCTCATGAAAAAGGCAAAGATAGAAACCTTTTTCAGAAGATTTCCATCTTTGCCCCATAAATGTAAAGTCACCCACACTCACAACCTCCCTGCCAGATAAGATTTCAATGACTCTACATATTCCTCAAATGCGTCTACTCCTTGCGGAGTGATCTTACAAATCGTACAAGGCATCTTTCCTTTAAAAGTCTTTGTTACCTCCACATATCCCGCCTTGCTGAGTTTGTCTATCTGCACGCTCAGGTTTCCTGCCGTAGCTTTGGTCTGCTGGCGGATATAGACAAAGTCCGCCTCCTCGACACTAATAAGCAACGACATCACCGCAAGCCGCAGTTCGCTATGGAGCAAAGGGTTCAGTTCTTTAAACATATATCATCCTCTTCTTTTATTGTTTGTGACGCTTCGCCACACTGTTCATGTAATGTCCGGGAATCACCATCATAAAGACGAACGCCAATGCAAAAAACAGTATCTGGTCTATGCCGGGCATATAGAAACATCCCAACGAGAGCAAGGCTCCCAGCACTCCCCCTATCGTAACCACTTTCGTGTTCACAATCAGTCCCGTCAGGGCAGTTCCCATCCCCATCATCAGCAAAATGACAAACAGAATAGGAATCTTCCATACAAATATGGCGGTACACGATACCAAGAAAGCACCCAGTCCAAATACCGTCCACACATAATCCACAACACGGTCTATGTAGGTCTTCAACATTTTCCGAGCCTTCCGCTGACTCCACAACGTAGCAGGAAAGGCTATGACTGGAAGCAGGAACCATAGGAATTGCCAATTGTTATTGCCCGTTTCCTTCAATAGAAACCAAACCAGCAACGAGATAATTACCGTTACATATCCCCACAGCAAAAAAGGTGTCCCTGAATTTTCCGCCATTCTGTCCTTCGTGTTCTGTATCATCCGAGTGATGAGTTCTAAACTCTCTTTCTCATTCAATTTTCTTTCTTCCATTTTCCTGCCGCCTTATTTGTTGCTTCCTTTTAATACCCGCTTAAGTGCTATCTCCACCTGCTTCGTGTCGGCGCTCACCTCCACATCCGCTATCGCGCAATACTCAGATGGAATTCCGTCTTCCCTATCCAACTGATAATTGTTGTTTTCATCATGATAGACATAAAGCTTATATTTACCCACTGTCACATCTTTCAGTTCCAGTACCGCCTCCGTGCCCTTGGCATCTACCATACCATACTGCCCCTTGTCAGTGGCAATCATTATCTTTCCCACAGCAGAAGGTATGTTCATCACCTTCACTTTCAGAACATCTTGCGCAGACACCCCCAATGCAAATACACAAAGAAGAGCTGCCGCCATACTTCTACAAACAATCGTTTTCATAATCATTCTCCTTAAGTTATACATACCAAAATCACATTTCGGGTTCGAACTCCGATACAAAGATAGAAGGTTTATTTTATAAACCAAATTATTATATAAATTATTTTATTTATTTCTTAGCATCTCCTCTTTCCTTTACTACATACTATTCCAACCGCACCTAAAGAGTAGTGCCTAAAACAGCAAAAAGTAATTTCGGCCTTACTAAACAGTAATCGTCCAACAACCGTTCAATTATCGCCCAACATCTGTTTAATTATCGTCCGACAGTTGTTGGACGATAATTAAACAAGCGTCGGACGATTACTATTTAGTAACGGAGATACTAAGCTTTCGAAAAGCAAGAAATAAAATCCTTCTAAAAAGCAAATTGTTCCATACCTATCCACATCTCTTGAAAAGCCAGCCTCCGCCACCCTTTTTCAATCCCTCAAAACCAGTACTTCATAGGCCACTTCGGTTATTTCGGCACTTCTACAGCATATTTTCCCCGAAAAGTTTTTGTAATCTCCAAGTAAATTGTATTTTTGTGTACAATTTTGGTGTAGTGATGACAGACGAAGAAAAGAAGCTATTAAGTACCTTTGAAGCCAGACTGCGGCATTTAATCTATCTGCACGATGAATTAAAACGCGAAAATGCTGAGCTAAAGCAACTTCTTGAAGCCAAAGAGGAGGAATACGGGAAGGTACAAGCTGAATACCGGGAACTGGAACTTAACTACACGAACCTAAAAACAGCTACGACAATCAGCCTTAACGGCAGTGACGTAAAAGAGACGAAACTGCGATTGTCCAAATTAGTGCGTGAAGTCGATAAATGCATCGCTTTGTTGAATGAATAAAGAGAAGAGGATGTATGAACGATAAGATAAAGATAAACCTGCAGATGGCAGGAGCCTCCTACCCTCTCACAATCAACCGTGAGGACGAGGAAATGGTAAGAGAAGCCGCCAAGCAGGTAGATATCAGGCTCAATGCGTATCGGGAGCATTATCTGAATGTGTCTCTAGAGAGAATTATAGCCATGGTGGCCTATCAGTTCGCTTTAGAAAACCTTCAGTTGAAGGACCGTAGTGATACTGAACCCTATACCAGCAAAATAAAGGAACTGACAGAGGTATTGGAGACCTATTTCAAGGAACAATAAGCTGTAATCCCTCCGTCGGGTCGGTAAAAGAGAGAAATTCGCGCACTGTACAAAAGTTTGCCCTTCATCAAAGCAAGCTTTTATGCAGTGCTTTTTTATTTATATACTAAAAACAAATTAATAAAATGACAGTAGTTACAATAGTATTATCCATTGCCTGCTTCATTGTCGGAGGGTTTGCCTCGTACTTGTTCTTCAAGCACGGGCTGAAAAACAAATACGACGGTATCCTGAGAGATGCGGAAGCGGAAGCGGAAGTGATTAAGAAGAATAAGTTGCTGGAAGTAAAGGAAAAATTCCTGAACAAGAAGGCAGACTTGGAAAAAGAAGTGGCCCAACGTAACCAAAAGATACAGCAGGCAGAAAACAAGCTGAAACAACGTGAATTGGTACTGAACCAACGCCAGGAAGAAATCCAGCGCAAGAAGATGGAAGCAGAAGCCGTGAAAGAAAATCTGGAAGCCCAACTGTCCATCGTAGACAAGAAGAAAGAAGAACTGGAGCACATGCAGCGCCAGGAAATAGAAAAGCTGGAAGCCATTTCCGGACTTTCTGCCGAAGAAGCCAAAGAGCGCATGGTGGAATCCCTGAAGGAAGAAGCCAAAACGCAAGCCCAGTCCTACATCAACGACATCATGGACGACGCCAAGCTGACGGCAAGCAAAGAGGCCAAGCGCATCGTGATACAGAGCATCCAACGTGTGGCTACGGAAACAGCCATTGAAAACTCAGTAACCGTATTCCACATCGAATCAGATGAAATCAAGGGACGTATCATCGGTCGCGAAGGCCGCAACATCCGCGCCCTGGAAGCTGCCACCGGTGTGGAAATTGTGGTAGACGATACTCCGGAAGCTATCGTATTGTCAGCTTTCGACCCGGTTCGCCGTGAGATTGCACGCCTGGCATTGCACCAGTTGGTAACAGACGGACGTATCCACCCGGCACGCATCGAAGAGGTAGTTGCCAAAGTACGCAAGCAGGTAGAAGAGGAAATCATCGAAACCGGTAAACGTACTACTATCGACCTGGGCATCCACGGTCTGCATCCGGAACTTATCCGCATTATCGGTAAGATGAAATACCGTTCTTCATACGGCCAGAACCTTTTGCAGCATGCACGCGAGACAGCCAATCTTTGCGCTGTGATGGCATCAGAGCTGGGACTTAACCCGAAGAAAGCAAAACGTGCCGGACTGCTGCATGATATAGGTAAGGTACCCGATGAGGAACCGGAATTGCCGCATGCACTCTATGGTATGAAGCTGGCAGAAAAGTTCAAGGAAAAGCCAGACATCTGCAACGCCATCGGTGCCCACCACGACGAAGTGGAAATGACCAGCCTGCTGGCCCCAATCGTACAAGTATGCGATGCCATTTCAGGAGCACGCCCGGGAGCACGCCGCGAAATTGTAGAAGCATACATCAAGCGCCTGAACGACCTTGAGCAACTGGCCATGTCCTATCCGGGAGTGACAAAGACATATGCCATCCAGGCAGGCCGTGAGTTGCGTGTCATTGTCGGTGCAGACAAGATTGACGACAAGCAGACGGAGAACCTTTCCGGTGAAATCGCCAAGAAGATTCAGGACGAAATGACTTATCCGGGTCAGGTGAAGATTACCGTTATCCGTGAGACACGTGCGGTGAGCTACGCAAAGTAACATCAGAAAAGAAAATAAATGCAGAAAAGGGTGAATTCGTATTCACCCTTTTCTTATTTTTGCACCACAACCATAACTTTACAAAATGAAAGATTATCAGTTTGAAGTTTGTGCCAACTCCGTAGAGAGTTGTATTGCCGCACAAGCCGGCGGAGCAGACCGGGTGGAACTATGCGCAGGCATCCCCGAGGGAGGGACAACCCCCTCATACGGCGATATCCTCATCGCACGGGAAGTATTGCAGCAGACCAAATTGCATATCATTGTCCGTCCCCGTGGAGGAGACTTCCTTTACTCCTCCACCGAACAGCGCATCATGCTGAAAGACATAGAGAATGCCCGCCGCCTAGGCGCTGACGGAGTCGTGTTCGGTTGCCTGACGGCAGAAGGAGATGTAGACATTCCATTGATGGAGCAGCTTATGAAAGCCTCACAAGGGATGTCCGTCACCTTCCACCGTGCTTTCGATGTATGCAGAAATCCACAAAAAGCAATAGAAGATATTATCGCATTAGGATGCAACCGCATCCTAACTTCCGGACAGCAATCTACAGCAGAGCAAGGCATTCCCCTTTTGAAAGAGCTCCAACAACAAGCATCAGGCCGAATCATTCTATTGGCAGGCTGTGGGGTGAATGAAGCCAACATAGCCCACATTGCCCGAGAAACCGGCATCCGCGAATTTCATTTCTCCGCCAGGGAAAATATCGAGAGCTCCATGCTCTATCATAATTCCGCCGTCTCTATGGGAGGAACGGTACATATTGATGAATATACACATACCGTCACTACTGCGGAGCGGGTAAAGCGTACAATCGGAGCATTATTAAAAGCCTCTCCCCTAGCCCCTCCCCCGTAGGGAGGAGGCGGGGGAAGAGGCCTATAAAAAAAGGATGTACTTTTCAGTACATCCTTTTTTATATCATAGGATAAATATTATTTCTTCACCGGAGAAGAGTATCTTGCATTCAGGCCATCCAGAATCTCACGAGTGATGTTGTAGACACTGTCTGCATAGAGCAGATTGTCAAAACCCGTATTGCTGATAATCATGCTGTAACCTTTTGTCTTATTGTACTCCTTCAAGAAAGCGTTGATAGAATCACGCAGTTGCAGGCTGTTCTTTTCATTCTCACTCATCAGTTCAGACTGCAGCTTGTTGCTCAGGTTCTGCAAATCCTGCTCCAACTTTGCAATGCGGTTGTATTCCTGCTGCGCTCTCTCCTGAGAAAGATAAGCGTTGTTCTGATACTTTGTCTGGAATTCCTGCTTCTGCTTCTCCAGTTCGCTGGCTTTCTGGTTCAATGTCAGACGGACATTCTCGCCCTTCTTCACCATAGCCTCATTCAAGTCTATGCAATAGTTGTATTTTGCCAAAAGCGTATCTATTTCAACATAAGCAATCTTCATTTCCGATAATCCGCCGGCTTGTGCAGGAGCGTTTGTTGTCTGTTTATCAGTATTGCCGGCACATTGAGCAAATAAAACGATCAGTGCGAGAGCTGCCAGACCGTTCATGAGGTAGTTTAATCTCTTCATAATTGATAAATATTGTTTTTTAAAATTAGTTCATACTATCGTTTAAGGCTTTTTCCAATTCATCAATGGAAAAACGGGACTTGCGTTGCGCTTCCCTATCCTGCGACTGCACGCAACCGATACCTCTATCGCGCATTGCCTTATTGCCACTGACATGCCCGTTAGGGAATCTCCCGCCTTTCACAAAAAAGACCTTCACACCCAATAAAACAATGCAAATAGCAACTATTAACAGAGTTATCAATATTGTATCAAGCATTTCCATTAATTTTGTTACATGAAAATAGTGTTTTTACTATTTTTGTGGGTGCAAATATAGGGCTTTGGTTGGACTAACTCGCCTTTTTTACTCTAAAAAAAGAGAAAGGGGAATAAAATAGTCAATCAATTTAACCATATTTAGCAATAAGTGGTTAATTTAATGGAGAATTGATATTTGACAATTGATAATGAAGGCTGCATAAACACATGTAAGGCAGCCGCTAATTCAGATAATTATGGAAAAAAAAGACTTGAAACCGGCTGGTGTATTTCACTATTTTGAGGAAATCTGCCAAGTGCCGCGCCCTTCGAAGAAGGAAGAGAAAATCATTGCTTACTTAAAAGCATTCGGAGAAAAACATAAGTTGGAAACGAAGGTGGACGAAGCCGGAAACGTTCTGATAAAGAAACCCGCTACTCCGGGTATGGAAAACCGCAAGACTGTCGTACTTCAATCGCACATCGACATGGTATGTGAAAAGAACAACGACGTGAAGCACGACTTCCTGACCGACCCTATCGAAACCGAAATTGACGGTGAATGGCTGAAAGCCAAAGGTACAACCTTGGGAGCCGACAACGGCATCGGTGTAGCCACCGAACTGGCTATCCTTGCCGACGACAGCATCGAGCACGGTCCTATCGAATGCCTCTTCACCGTAGACGAGGAGACCGGACTGACCGGTGCCTTCGCCCTGAAAGAAGGCTTCATGAACGGAGACATTCTGTTGAACCTCGATTCCGAGGATGAAGGCGAGCTCTTCATCGGCTGTGCAGGAGGTATAGATTCCGTTGCCGAATTCACCTACCGGGAAGTGGACGTACCGACAGGGTATTTCTGCTGCAAAGTGCAGGTAAAGGGGCTGAAAGGCGGACACTCCGGCGGCGACATACACCTGGGGCGCGGCAATGCCAACAAGCTGCTGAACCGCTTCCTGAGCCAGACATCCCAGAAGTACGACATGTACCTTTGCGAAATAGACGGCGGTAACCTGCGCAACGCCATTGCCCGCGAAGCACACGCGGTAATTGCCATACCCGATGCCGACAAGCATGCCCTGCGCACAGACTTGAATGTCTTTGCCGCCGAAGTGGAGGCAGAATATGCCGTCGTTGACCCGGACCTCCAATTCGTACTCGAATCGGAAGCAGCCCGTCCCAAAGCCATTGACAAAGATACCGCCAAGCGCTTGCTGCAAACCATCTATGCCGCACCTCACGGTGTGTATGCCATGAGCCAAGACATTCCGGGGCTGGTGGAAACCTCCACCAATCTGGCCTCCGTAAAGATGAAACCCGGCCATATCATCCGCATCGAGACCAGCCAGCGCAGCTCTACCGCCTCCTCCAAACAAGACATTGCCAATATGGTGCGTACTGTATTCGAAATGGGTGGAGCAGCCGTATCCTTCGGCGACGGGTATCCGGGCTGGAAGCCCAACCCGCATTCAGAAATCCTGGAAGTGGCTGTTGAGTCCTACAAACGTTTGTTCGGTGTAGATGCCAAGGTAAAAGCTATCCATGCAGGTCTGGAATGCGGACTGTTCCTTGACAAATACCCGGCACTGGACATGATTTCCTTCGGACCTACCCTGCAGGGTGTGCACTCTCCCGACGAACGGATGCTGATTCCTACCGTACAGAAGTTCTGGGACCATCTGCTGGATATACTGAAGCACATTCCGGTGAAATAAATATCCCGCGTTCCTTAAAGGGGAACGGGAATCGTTTGTATGAACGTTATCCATAAGATAGGAGTTATACTCTTCCTTCTCTGCCCGTACATCAGTCTGTACGGGCAAGAAGGAAAAGATACCCTCACGTTTCGGATAGTAAGCTACAATGTAGAAAACCTATTCGACTCCCGACATGACACACTAAAGAATGACTACGAGTTCCTGCCGGATGCCACCCGGCATTGGAATTACTCTAAATACAGAAAGAAACTGGATAATATAGCCCGCGTCATCATCGCCACCGGAGGATGGACGCCGCCCGCCCTTGTTGCCTTGTGTGAGGTGGAGAATGACAGTGTGATGCGCGACCTTACCCGCTACTCTGCCTTGCGCGAAGCAGACTACCGGTATGTGATGACACAATCTCCCGACGAACGCGGCATCGACGTAGCGCTGTTGTATCAACGTAATCTTTTCAAACTGCTTTCCTATCAGAGCCTCCCCGTAGACAAGCCCCGGAAGAATAGCCGTCCCACACGGGACATTCTTCACGTCAGCGGATTGTTGCTGAACCGGGATACGCTTGATGTACTGGTAGCTCACTTCCCATCCCGTTCGGGAGGGGCAAGAGAGTCTGAACCTTACCGGCTACTGGCTGCCCGAAAGGTGAAGCATGCCATAGACAGCCTATACACGATACGCCGACATCCGCAAATTGTCCTTTTAGGGGATTTCAACGATTATCCGGAGAATAAATCGGTAAAGGAGGTGTTGGAGGCAGCAGCACCGTCAACATTGCAAGACTCTCTACGTCCACAAAAACTTTACCATCTACTGGCAAAAAAAGCCAAGACACGCAAGCACTTCGGCAGCTACAAGTATCAAGGAGAATGGGGACTGCTAGACCACATCATCGTATCAGGTACGTTGCTGCAAGAACACGCACCGCTATATACAGAGGAAGCGAAGACAGACGTATTCTGCCTGCCCTTCCTACTGACAAGAGACAAGAAATACGGAGGGCAGCAACCCTTCCGCACCTACTACGGGATGAAGTATCAAGGAGGATACAGCGACCACTTGCCTGTATATGCGGAGTTCCGGTTGATATATTAGTCGGAATACTGATACAGTTTCAAGTCAAACTTCTGTACCATCACCAGCAAGTGGTCGAAGATGTCGGACTGAATGCGCTCGTACTCTTTCCATACCTTGTTGCGAGAGAAGAAATATACCTGGATGGGTACCCCATACGTCGTGGGTTCCTTCTGGCTGATAATCAAGTCCATCTCCTGGTTCACCACCGGCAGGCTGCACAAATAGCGTTCGATGTAGATACGATAGAGCTGTGCATTGGTTGGCACCTCTCCTTCTGCTGGCTGATAGTCGGCCATCAAGGGGACTTCCTTGCGGATATTATCCAGCATTTCCGGAGTGCAGAACTTCAGGGTAGTCATATCCAGAAAGATATTCTTGTTTACCCGTCGCCCGCCACTTTCCTGCATGCCGCGCCAGTTCTGGAAGGAGTTGTTCACCAGGGTATACGGCGGTACGGTCGAGATGGTTTCATCCCAGTTGCGTATCTTGACCGTGTTCAGCGTAATCTCCTCTACAACTCCATTGGCAACGCCACCCGGCAGCGCTATCCAGTCCCCTATCCGCAACATGTCGTTAGCAGAGAGCTGCACGCCGGCCACAAACCCCAGAATGCTGTCCTTAAATACCAGCATCAGTACAGCCGCAGATGCGCCCAGACCGGCAAACAAGGTCATAGGAGACTTGCCTATCAGCACTGAAACCACTATGATACCTCCGATAAAAAACAGTAGCACTTGCAATACCTGCACAAAGCCTTTCAGCGGACGGTTCTTCTGCTTGTCCTTCATGTTATAAACATCGAGCATCACCAGCAACAAGCCATTGATAGTAAGCAGCACCGCCACAATGATATAGACAGCACACACCTTTTGTGAGAACTCAAGCATCTCCTTTCCACGCACAAAGGCCATGGGCAGCAGGTAGTAAATGAGGATTCCGGGCAGAATATGTATCAAATGGTGTATCACCCTGCGTTTCATCAGCAACGTATTCCACTGATGGGGAGAGCGCCGGGTATAATGCTTCATACCGCCAACGAAGATTGCCTGGCACAAATAGTCCAGCCCTATCGAAAGCCCCACCATCAGCAGTGCAATAATCGTCTCGTCAAACATATCGGCAAACTTCGGGTCTATCCCCCAACCTATCAGGACTTTATTCATCCATCCTCCTAAACTCATCATAAGCTCTCTTTTTTTTGAAGTGTCTTGTTTGTATAACAATCCAAAGATAAAGATGTTTTCAGAGAACGGCAAGCATATACCCTTTTTTCATCAACGACTCAATCTTCACGCTCGGGTCGTTTTTTAGCGACCGCCGCAGATAGTACATCTGTACATTCAAGGCAAGGGAGTTGGCATACGAGGCAGTGCCCCACACAGCATCCAGCAACGTATCGCGACTGACAGTCTTATTCACATTCAGCGCCAGCAAGCGAAGGATATCGGCTTGACGGGAAGTAATCAGCACCTTACTATTTCCCGTACGAATCTCGTTCGTACTGTAATTGAATACGGAATGGCCGAAAGCATACATCTCATCCTCCGCCACGCCGGACAACTGCGAAGTGAAACGCTCGCGGATACGCGCTGTCAGCTCTTCCGGATAGAAAGGTTTGGCAAGATAATCGTTCGCCTTCAGTTGGAATCCTTGCAGGCGGTCGGCCTTATCGCTACGGTCGGAAAGGAAAAAGATCAGGACGTGTTTATCCGTCTCGCGGATGCGTTCAGCCACTTCAAAGCCATTGTAACCGGGCATATTGATATCGAGCAATACCAAATCAGGCTTTATGAGCGGAAATTGTTCCAGAGCAATTTTCCCGTTTCCGGCATAAGTCACTTCATAGCCTTCCTTCTCAAGAAAGCGCTTCAGCAGCATTGAATATTTCAAATCATCATCGGCAAAAAGTATTTTCAAGGCTTTCATATCATTGGTTATTTTAGAGTAGGGATTATGCGGGTTAGCACGGACTTATTGGGGAATATTAATTTCAATCATTGTTCCCTTGCCTGCCTGACTATTTAAAGAAATGCTCCCATGATGCGCCTCTACCAGCAACTTTACATAGCTCAACCCCAGACCAATGCCGGGCAATGAACGGTCTGGAAGATTACTGCCCCGATAGAACTTATCGAATACACGGTTCTGTTCGGAAACCGGAATGCCGATGCCATCATCAGACACCCGTATCGTCAATTGGTGATCCTGCAAAAGGCAATCTACAACAATATGCACAGACTTGCCCGAATACTTTACGGCGTTCTCTATCAAATTACTGATAATATTAGAAACATGCACCGGGTCTGCCGTTACCAGAGTCTCCGAACTGAAATGGGTTTCAATAGCAACATCCTTACCCTCAGGAACATGGTAAAGCCGGACAAGCTTTTCCAAACTCGTCTTTATATCAAATGTACGGACGGAAAGCTGCGTGTGTTCATCATCGGCACGCGTCATATCACGTAGTTTTGAAAGATAGGCCGACAAGTTATCCAGCTCGGACATGGAATCGTGAATCACTTCATCCATCGCTTTCTCATCTGTTCGCATAGACTTGTCATTGAGAAAGGCTATACACATTTTCAGAGCCTGGACGGGACGTTTCAGTTCATGTATCATAGTGTTTACAAAGCTTTTTCGCAGTTCGTCTATCCGCCGTTGCTTCAAGATGGTTTTTATCTGAAACAGCAGACAAAGCCCCAGCAGAAATATCAGGCATGTACTGCCCACTAACTGCCAACCCATACGCACAAGTACCACATGAGGTGAAACCTTCACGGAAACAAGCACAAACTGGCGCTTCAGGGGATTATAAGGATACATTACTTCTATATATGGATTGAACAATGTACCTTGCCGTTTCAGTTCCGCATTCCACTGGTAAATGGAATCTTCGGAAACCACCAGATGCGTAGTAAACGTTTGTTTGTCCAAACGTATGGCAAGCAAGGAATCAAATTGCTGCAACGCAAAAGGCACATCCAACTCCAAACGATAAAGATTAATAATAGAGTTCAAATTAGGAGCATCTTTATCGGACATATTGATTTTGAATGAATCCTTCGCAATGAGCCGCTCTTCCGGCAAAAGGGTGTCTAACGCCAATGCCCATTCCCTACGCTTTGCCTCTCTCTCTTTATCATCTGTACTGGCAGAGTCCTGCTGCTCTATTTTGAGAGTTTCTATATTCTTTTGGCCCAAGCTCTTCAAGTCCCGCCCTTTCAGAACACCCAAAATTAATTCGTCGATAGTGGTCCGCTTTTCCAAATCAATGGATTTGCTAAGCTGATAGAAGAACATATTGGTATTGCTAAGCACCTTTTTGGGTTGGGGAGTACGGATAGAGTCATACTGTTGGGCGGTCTGCAAGATGCAATCATAAATACCATTGATTTGTTCATCATTCATATACTGATACTGATTACGCAACCAGTAGACCTGTCCGCAGGTAATAAGCAGTATCGATGCGATGGAGAATATCCAAACGATCTTAATCCGTTGTTCCATAATTGTTCTTTTTTAGTCTCACTTAGTTAGAAAGACTTTCATTTAGTACCGGCAAAGGTAGAAGTTAGCTTGCAAATATAGGTACGTGCGAGGCAGATATTATGCATTGAGTAATATTTCAGTAATAACTTTCAGCCTCTTCTGAAGCAAAATCCGCATAGTTTTGCAGTACAATAATCGCTGGAAGCAATATGTAAAACCTCTAAAAATGTAAAAACTATGAGTGCAAGAATTATTTTCCTCAATCTGTGTCTCGCTATATTGTTCGCATCACAAGCGAAGGCACAAATCATCGTTTCTGATGGAACGAAAATACAGAATGATACCATCGGTGAAGCACAAATCCTTGTGCAATATGAAACGCGCTGTATCAGTAATACGGAAAAGCCGGAAAATGTTACGGAAGAAACCATGATGCTGGAAGTCGGTAAAAATCTCTCTAAGTTCTACAGTTACACCAAGTATGTTTGCGACTCTGTACTGGCAGTAGACTTCGCCAATAAAGCCTCGCAGGAAACGATTAATGAACATCTGAAACAATACGGAACAAGCAAACTGAGCGAACAAACCTTCAGAGGTTATCCTGCCGGAAAAGTAACGACCCTCGATGAAGTGGCAGGCATGACGCGCCTGCGTTGCGAAGAAACGGATGAACGTCCGCAGTGGAAGATACTGGCAGAAAACGATAGTGTCCTCTCCTACCTTTGCAGCAAAGCCGAATGTCAATTAAAAGGCCGTACATGGACAGCATGGTTTACTGCAGAAATACCCGTCAGCGAAGGTCCGTGGAAGCTTTGCGGACTGCCCGGACTGATACTGAAAGCCGAAGACAGTGAAGGGCATTATTCATTCACTGCCACAGGTGTAGAGCAATGCCACACATATCGGCCGATACTTTTCGACGGAAAGAAGCACGAACCGATGAACCGCAAAGCATACAACAAAGTGCACGAACGTTATTATGCCGATCCGGTAGGATTTATCACCGGAAGCATGCCGAACGTCACCGTCAAGGTTAGTGATGAACACGGCAATGCAACCAAGAACCCGAAAAACATTCCTTATAATCCACTGGAACGATAATATTTCTCCACACCCGTAAGCATTCGTGAAATCTATCGCATACTGAATGCATTTCAGTCGTATACTGAACCCTATTCAGTCGTATAGTGAATGCCATTCAGTCGTATACTTAAATATCCTCTTTTTACGCATTGATAATCAACAAATTACAAAATCACCATAATCGTATAAAAAATTCAACAAACTTCAATTGCCAAACAATCAATTATTGCAGTGTATGAATAAAAAAACTATCATTCTATTTTTCCTGTTTCTCTTTCGTTTCTTGTCGCCTACCTACGCACAGACGTTGAGCGGCAAGATAACAGATGCAGAAACCGATCAACCGCTGGAAGCTGTAATGATTAGTGTATTACGCGGAAACACAACGATAGACTATGCATTGACCGATGCCAAAGGACAATTTTCTTTGCCGTGGAAGCATAGCGGAATGCTGCAACTCAATATTTCTTTGTTAGGCTATAAGAGAGAAATGCGGAATATCAATGCGGCAGGAATCCTGAATCTCAGCCTACAACCGGAAGCCATCGTATTAAAAGAAGTACAAATACGTCCCGGACGTATCAATACCCGAAAAGATACGGTGAGATATGACTTGGCACAGTTTGCTTCATCTAAAGATGTGCACATAAAGGATGTATTGAAGAAACTTCCGGGCGTGGATGTAGATGAAAACGGACAGGTTAAGTATAAAGGGAAAGCCATCGACCACTACTTTGTGGAAGGAATGGACGTGACAGGCGGACGTTATAACCAAATCAACAACAACCTGAGTGCCAAAGCCGTAAAGAGTGCGGAAATCATGGAGAACTATCAGTCAGTAAAGGCCTTGAAAGGAAAAATCAATTCCGATGAGGTGGCATTGAACCTGAAACTGGATCCGAAAGCACGCGATCAATGGATAGCAAACGGTACTCTGGGAACCGGATGGAGTGACAACAACAAAATCCTGTGGGAAGGCAGACTGAATGCCCTTCAACTGGGTAAAGGAAAACAGAGTGTCTATAATTACAAGACAAATAACAATGGCAAGGACCTCAGCAACGAGCAAACCAAACTGACCGGAAATGGCCAGCAACAAGTTCCGCTTTCCGGTTTTCTCTCCCAGCCGGGCATCAGCGCACCATTAGACAAGAATCGCTTATTATTCAATGAAACCCACACCCTGAACGGCAACCGTATGTACAAATGGAATGATGACCGCAGCTTACGCCTGCAAGCCGGATATACTCATGAGCTAATCCGACAGCAACGGGGAAATACCCAAATCTATTATCAACCGACAGATACCATACAAATAGACGAAACCTACCATTATCGTCTGAGAAGTGACATCGCTAATCTGGAACTGCGTTATGAAGATAACAGCAGCCGGAATTATATATCCAACCGCTTCACCGTAGACGGAGAAATAAATCGCGGATGTTCGGAGGAACTGGGACAAACTCTGCAAACGTCACAGCTAAGTGCCGGAAACTACTTCAATCTTATCCGAAACCGGGAAAGCGGAACCTGGGAATTTCGTTCGACGACACAGTATGCTTACCAGCCTGCATCCTTACTACTCGAAGAAGGAAAAAGTAAATTCAACCAGCACAACTTCTACACAGATAACAGTGCCGCATATCTACGAAAGTATGATGGATTTACCCAACAATATAAGGCAGGAATACAAGGAGAACGGGCTACCCTGAAATATACTCCGACAAGACAGCCCAATGATTTCAATGCTTCGCATCTGTCATTGTATATTACCCCCTACTTCCAGCTGGAACGTGGAAAATGGCTGGCTACACTTTCGCTTCCTCTGAAAGCAGATCGGTATTTCTCACAACAGCGTTCGTTCCTGTTCTTCAATCCGTCCATGTATTTGCGCTATAAACTGGATTATCATTGGACGTTCTCCCTTTATGGCAGTCTGAAACGCTCGGCAGAAGACTTCTCCGACTTGTATCCGGGACTCTACCAAACTGATTACCGCACCTGGCGAGACGGCAACGGACTTTTCCCTACCAGCCTCACGCAAACCTACAATCTCTACGGAGAGTACAAAAACACTGTACAGGAATTTTTCATCACTGCCGCACTAACCTACAGCCGCAGCAACCGGAATACTCTTTTCGAACAGAGTGTTTCCGAAAATGCCATTGTCTACACTCGTCGTGAACTACCGAACCATAACGATAGCTGGAATCTCAGCAGTACTTTGTCCAAAGGTATATACGACTGGCATTTGAAAACCTCACTCACCCTACTACTCAGTCGCAGCAATGGCGAACAGCTTACCCGCCTGGCTGACAGCGAGGGTAACCGGCAAAGTCTTCTGCAGACCTATCGTTATGATTATCTGAAAGCAGAGCCTAAAATAATCTGGTCTCCCGCAGATATTTTTGAAGCGGAATATCATGCCACATTAGGCTATGGCGGCAGTAAGATAGGAAGTGATACCCGTCTCACCCCGTTACTGGACTTCATACAACGGCTACATCTCACATTCAGTATCGGGCAGGTAGACCTACGGCTATCCGGCGAGCATTACCGGAATGACTTAGGAGGGGACGCACATCTCAACACCGTGTTCGCAGATGCATCCCTTATCTATAAAAGAAAAAAATGGAGATTGGAAGCAAGCCTCAACAACCTGTTCAACAAAAAAGAGTATGCTTACACAACGTATTCCACCACGCAAAGCTACACTTCACGACTAAATATACGTCCGAGGGAAGCAATGGTGACGATAAATCATCAGTTCTGAGCCTGCAATATCATCACCGTGGAATATATCAATATCCCAACTATCGTCAATCCGCCCACCAATATGGGAGCATAAATATGGGGGACTTTCTTCATGGTCTTATACCCGCTGACTTTCAGGAAAAGGCGATATACAATGTATGCGGCAATCAATCCAACCAATGTTCCCGCGATGAGATCGCCCGGATAATGCACTCCCAAGTAGACACGTGAATAGCAGGTCAGCAACGCCCATCCCATCATAAACACAGTGAGCCATCGTTTACGGAAAAGAAACCAGACAAAGAATGCCAGGCCAAAAGTATTAGCAGCATGACAGGAGGGGAATCCATAACGCCCTCCTCGATGTCCGTTTACGATATGCACCATATCGGATATGGGATTTTCCAGATTGGCGGGACGAAGGCGTTCCACATACGGGCGTATCAATGTTGCCCCCGTCTGGTCGGCAATGGTAATTACGAGTGCCAGACCGACCATGCAGAACAAAGTCACTTTCCAATGGAAGTTGCGCAGCATCACATACCAAATGGCAGCATACATCGGCACCCAGACCCACTTACCGCTGTAGGCACTCATAAAGTAATCGAAAAAGGTGTTGTGCATCCCATTGATGAAAAGGAATATGTTTGTGTCTATATCTATCGCCCCTTGCAAGACATCCATAAGTGCTGTCATACTTTATACTCTTATACTTTATACTCTTATACTTTAATTATCTTCCTTTATCTTTTTGCTATATCGTCATACAATTTCTGCAGATAGGCTTTGCCCAACGGCAAGTTCTTTCCCTTTGCCGTGCCCTCATCCACTACCACAGCACCTGCCTGGCAATTGAATATCACCTGGTTGTCTGCTGTCACCATACCGAAAGCATCGGGTACGGTAAAGAACGCGAAATGAGGGGAAGCGGGATTAAGCATATCTTTACTGAAGACAAACTCTTCATGGGGCAGCGCCAATTGGGCCAGCAACGTGGCTGCAATGTCATGTTGCGAGCCATAGACGTCAATGCGCCTCGGCTCTCGGACGGCACCGCCCACCATCAACAGAGGTATCCGGTAGCGTTCTACCGACAAATTGTCGATATGTTCGGGATAAGCTCCCAAATGGTCTGGAACAAACACAATCACCGTATTCTTCCACTGGGGGAGCTCACGGAACTGTCTTACAAAATCGCCTGCACAACTATCCGTATAGGCAAAGGCGTTCAGCCGGTCATTCTCCAGACGACGGAAAGGTACTTCAAAAGGCTCGTGGCTGCTGGAGGTCTGCAAGACACGGAAATGAGGAGTTTTCTCTTCTGCAGTTCCTTCGGCAGCTTCGGTTTTCAAGTCTTCCAGCAGACGGTTGAATACGAGATGGTCGTGCGCCCCCCACTTACTTAAACGTTCCGTTACGGGAAAGTCCTGGTCGGAAACAATATCTTCAAAGCCCGATGACATCAGGTAGGAACGCATATTGGTAAAGTCGGCATCACCGCCATAATAATACTTGGTACCATAACCCGCCTTCCGCAAGCTGCCTGCAATGGCAGGAATGGACTGCGTTTTACGGGGATACTTCATAATACTCGTAGTGGGCTGGGCAGGATAGCCACTCAAGATAGCCACCAGTCCACGGTCCGTACGAAAACTGTTGGCGTAGAAGTTCGTAAAGAGCACCCCTTCCTTACTCAAGCTATCCAGATGAATGGCAATATTCGGCTCACCTCCCAAAGCTGTCATCAACCTAGAGGAAAAACTCTCAAGAATCACAAAGAGTACATCGGGACGCTGAGTATTGAATAAAGTATGCAGCGAATCGGCAGATTGCCGCACAGAATCCGTCTCTTCCGTTTGACCACCGGCAACTGCGGGTTCAAGCATGTCTTTAAAAAGCCGGTCGGCCTCCGCAGCTTCCATAAAACGGTATTGCTTGCTAAAGTCCTTCTGCTTGGCAAGAGATTCCATCAGACTGAATGCAGGGTTGATAGCTGCATGGTTCAGACGCTGCTCGGCACTGAAATAGACTTTCCCCACATTCATGGTAGATACTGTAAAGCCTCCACGGATAGGAATAAACAGCAGCCCCGTCATCAGCAACAATATACCTGACACCTTCAGGCGACGATAAGGCAGTTTCATCTGCAGCAACAGTTTCTTCTGCAACAAGATGCTGTAGAAAACAACATACAGCACGACAGCATAAACAGCCATTGCAACAATTCCCCCCAGCACCATCCAGATACTGACGCTGGCCACTGCTTCTTTAGAGGAAGAAAAGAAATAGAACAACGGTGTGGCATCCAAACGAAATCCCCAATACTCGTATAATCCTAAATCTACAGTAAAAATAATGGATAGAAGAACAGAAATGAAGAGGAAATAGCCGCACCAGATGAGATGAAGGGATTTAGAAAGTGTCCATACAGAGGTTATGAAAAGAAAACCGGGAATAGCTGTCAGATAACCAGCCAGAGATAGGTCTAAAGGTAACCCATGCCAAATGACACTGAACCAGTCCGCACACGAGACATCCGGGTACAGCGATTTGTAAAACAGCATAAACAGTGGTTTCTGCAACACAAAAATGCAGACAAACAAGCAGTATGTCTTAATAAATCCTATGAGCCTATCTTTCATCGGTGCCTTATTGTATATCTAAATATAAGGCGCAAAAATAAATCTTTTTATTCTATTTCTCACCAATATTAGTCAATAATTACATTGAAAGATAGGCTTATAGGATATTTTAAGTTTATCCGTTCACGCGTTTGTAATCTTCAAGGAACTTCCTCAGACCGGAATCGGTCAGCGGATGATTAAGTAAACCCTTAATGGCCGAAAGCGGACAAGTAGCCACATCAGCACCCACCTCTATACACTGCATGATATGTGCCGTATGACGGATAGAGGCGGCAAGTACCTGGGTGGTATATCCATAATAACGGTACATCTCTACAATCTTCGCAACCAATGCAATGCCATCCTCACAGATATCATCGAGACGCCCCACAAACGGAGAAACATACGTTGCACCTGCCTTGGCTGCAAGCAATGCCTGACCGACAGAAAATACCAGAGTACAATTTGTACGGATACCTTTGCCCGAGAAGTATTTAACGGCCTTGATACCTTCTGCAATGCAAGGCACCTTCACTACGATATGCGGATTCAAGGCTGCCAATTCTTCACCCTCTTTAATCATGCCTTCATAGTCGGTAGCTATCACCTCGGCACTCACATCGCCTTGCACAATATTACAGATGTCCACATAGTGCTTACGCTGGTTCTCCACTCCTTTGATACCTTCTTTTGCCATAAGCGAAGGATTAGTGGTAACTCCGTCGAGTACGCCCAAGTCATAGGCCTCCCGAATCTGTTCTAAATTTGCCGTATCAATAAAAAACTTCATGATATAAATGTTTAGATGGTTGATATTACAAATATAACGATTTACACCATAAATGGTTCCCGCCAGTCCTTTATTATCTTTGCTTGACGTAATTATTATCCGGTCAGCGGTTTCGCTTCAAGAATAAACGGTTAGTAATTGTTTGCGGCAATTCATTCTCATAGTGGGTTACCATAATCATCGTTTTATCCCGACGATGGCAGAATGCCTCTATAATCTTCTTAACCCGACGGCGGTTGTATGTATCGAGTCCATGAAGCGGTTCATCCAATATCAGCAGTTCCGGGTCCTTGACAAAAGCACGTGCCAATAATGCCAGACGCTGTTCCCCGCTGGAGAGTTGCAGAAAAGGATTGTCTTTCAAGGCGGCAATACCGAAAATCTCCATCCACCACTCACATACCGACATCTGTTCGGCATGAGGACGTTTATACAATCCGATGCTGTCGTGCAGACCGGAAGCGACAATCTCTATGGCAGGCAGATTCTTCAGATAAGCACGATGCATTTCCGGACTGACATAACCGATGTGTTTCTTGATTTCCCAAATACTCTCCCCCGTTCCGCGCTTCCGTCCGAAAAGACTGATATCGCAGGCGTATGACTGCGGATTATCCGCACAAACCAAACTAAGCAAGGTAGACTTGCCGGCACCGTTCTCGCCACTCAGCGCCCACTTCTCACCACGCATCACTGTCCAATCCAGCTCCTTCAGAATGGTACGGTCATCGTAACGGATGCTAACCCCGTTCAATTTCACCACTTCGTCCGAAGTGAAATTCGCATGTTCGTAGGGCAAATCGAGAATACGCCGCTGCAATTCCTCCAACGCTCCGGCCTCTTCCTGAATACGCATCTGATTGCCCGCACAGAATGCCTGCACATACTCCTCACGTTCCATCTTTTCGCCCACCTTCATCTCCTCTACCGGCACAACGTGTGTAACAAATGAAGGTATGTCATCCAACATGGAAAGCACAAGGACAATCTGCAACTCGCCCAGCCGGGTAAGCCGCTCCAGCAAATTAAAAAGCAGTTCACGGGTAGGCGCATCCAGCCCTATGAAAGGATTGTCCATGATAAGAATTCGGGGAACAGTCAGTAAAGCTTTAGTCAACTGAAACTTGCGCAGCTCCCCACTGCTGAGAAGAATGATTTTCTTGTCAAGCATCGGCTCTATGCTGAAAAGTTCAAATAGCTGCCGTCTCAAGGCATCGTCTTTTACCTCTCCCAGCACTTCGCGTACTAGCGGAGCATCCTCTTGGTCGTGGGCATTCCAACGCTGTTGATAGTAATAATTGGCATCGGCAGAACCGTAAGTATCACGGAAGGCAATGTATCTGATATTGTCATAGGCAGTTTTCGTGAGGGAGGGAGAGAAATCATAGGTAAGCTCACCATCACGCAAAGGATACTTTCCCGTCAGCATATCCACCAGGAGGCTCTTTCCGGCTCCGTTCGGTCCTACAATAGCAATGTGTTCTCCTGCCAGAAAATCAAGGGTGACAGGCTCTGTCAAACGAACAAGCGGGTTGCGTACTACGCCCCCCGCTATGTGTATTGTATGTTGCTGCATCATCCAATCATCATTTATACATAATCAGTGCCGATTGGGCCGGAACAACAACTTCGGGGCCGTACAGTGTGCCCAAACCTTGTTCATTGATAAAGCCATCCTTGCAGACCACTGTATATTTACCTTCGGGTACGGTAAGTTTGGCAGGCTCCTTACGGGCATTCAAGACTACTATAATATCTCCCCATGCATCACCGTTGGCATTTTCTTTCAGACGGTAAACCACCACATTACTGCCGTCAACCGGTAGAAATTCCAAATGCTTACGCACCAAATCCGCATCACCCATACGGAAAGCCGGATGCTTCTTACGAAGCTGTATCAAACCTTTATAATAAGCAAATACATCTGCATGCTCCGCCTTTCGTCTCCAATCAATCGCATTGATGGAATCGGGACTCTCAAAACTATTGTGCACTCCCTTCTTGTCACGCATCACTTCCTCACCGGCATAAATAAACGGTACACCCTGTGAAGTGAATACAGCTGTTTGCGCCAGTTTGTCAAGCTTTGCCAATTCTACGGGAGTAATACCCGGGATACTTGCTTTCAGCCTATCCACCAAGCACATATCATCGTGACAGGAAACATAGCTGATCATCTGTGTAGGTTGTTCCGCCCACGGAGCCTTACTATAATTCACAGAGTCATTATTTACTTGCGGATGCCTGATGGCTCCTACAATACCAAACTTTATGCTCTCCTCTCCTCCCGGCAATCCGGCAAGGAAAGCACCTTGATGATTGTCATTGAACGGACCGCGCAAAGCATCACGCATTTCGTCAGAGAAAGCAGCAACACCCGGCATCTTATAAGTATTGGCTTTCATTGCCAGAGAATCTTCCGCCATCTGTGGAGCCGATGCCGCCCATCCTTCACCATATATAAATATAGTCGGATCTACAGACGTTGCCGCCTTACGGATTTCGTTCATTGTCTCGATGTCATGAATACCCATCAGGTCAAAACGGAATCCGTCAATGTGATATTCATTAATCCAATGTAATACAGACTCTATCATGTATTTACGCATCATCGGACGGTTGCTGGCAGTTTCATTGCCACAAGCCGAACCGTCTGCATACGTTCCGTCCGGTCGCTGACGGTAAAAGTATCCCGGCACTGTACGTTCAAAATTACTGTCGGATGTATTGAAAGTATGGTTATACACCACATCCAGAACAACACGGATACCTGCTTTGTGCAAAGCCTGCACCATCTGCTTGAATTCCCGGATACGAACATCCGGTTTGTAGGGGTCGGTAGAATAAGAGCCGTCAGGCACATTGTAGTTCTGCGGATCATATCCCCAATTATACTTGTTCTCGTCCAGCCTTGTCTCATCAACGGAGGCATAGTCATAAGACGGAAGGAGATGTACATGTGTCACTCCCAATTCTTTCAGATGGTCAATGCCGGTTGCCAGCTTGTCGGGACTTACCGTTCCTTGTTCTGTCAATGCCAGGAACTTTCCTTTATGCTCAATACCCGACGACGGGTCGATGGACATATCACGATGGTGCATTTCATAAAGAATCACATCGGCAGGAGAGGCCAATGCCGGACGTTTATCATCTGCCCATCCTTCGGGGTCCGTGGATTTCATGTCGATGATGGCGGCACGCTTTCCATTCACCCCTACAGCTTTGGCATTGATACCCGGAGTGTCCCCCAACCACTTATCATTGATTTTCACATTGAATGTGTAGAATTTACCTATCAAGTCCTTTTCAACTTTAGTTTTCCAAGTTCCTTCTTCAGAGGATTCCATTGAAATAGTTTCATAGGCATGCCCTCCGTCTCCTGCTTCGAACAACATCAGGCGAACTTCATCCGCCGTAGGTGCCCACAATGTGAATTGCGTGGCAGCAGGTGTATATTCCATCTCTGTCAGACTACCCGAACGGACAGGGTAAAGTTCGTACGAAGCATACTCCGTCTTCGCGGGAGTGCAGCTTACAACCGTCGTTGCGGCCACTCCAATGATAGCAAGTTCATTCAATTTCATGATATTATTTTTAGATTCTACATTTCAATTCTTATCACTTCTTCACCTTATCCGGATTTTTGGCAATAAAGTCTTTCCAGCCATGATAGCCTTTCTCCACCGTGGGACGCCCCATCTGCAGAAAGTGACAATAGGCAGCAGCAAGCCCGTCCGTTGCATCCATAAAAGTAGGCATATCCTCTTTAGGAAAATGCAGCATACGCTGCAACATGTCCGCCACCTGTTCCTTGGATGCCTGTCCGTTTCCGGTGATGGCCATCTTTATTTTTAAAGGAGCATATTCCGTAATGGGAATATCCCTGCTCAAAGCAGCTGCCATTGCTACGCCTTGCGCACGCCCCAACTTCAACATGGACTGTACATTCTTTCCGAAGAAAGGGGCCTCAATAGCGAGCTCGTCAGGCAAATAACTCTCTATGATACTCAGTACCCGTTCATGAATATGACGTAACTTCAGATAGTGGTCTCCAAATTTGCGGAGGTCGATAATTCCCATGGCTATCATTTCCGGCTTGACACCTGCCACACGCAATACTCCATACCCCATAATGGTGGTACCAGGGTCTATACCCAATATTATTTTCTCTTTGACCGGTTGTATCACACTATTACCTCCATCAATGTAGGAAAGCCAATCACTTTATCTTTAAAGATATTCAGTAATTCCTCGTTCAGTTTCACTCCTTGCTCTTGATGCCAACGATGCAGTTTGGCAGAGTTTTCCACCTCAAACTGAACAGAATAGCAGATGCTTCCTTCTTCAATATGACTCAAGATACGGGCTATACGTGGAGCATACAATGTTCCGTTCTTTTCTACCTCGGGAAGATAGTGTTCCTGCATCCATATCAGGAAGTTTTTGTCTTCTCCTTCCTCTACATGATAAGTGGTATTATATATCAGCATAACTTATTTTTTCAAATTCTTTCGCAAACATAGCAATTATTTCAGAATAATGCATTATATTTGCACCATCAAAAACGAAAGCAAGCCTGCAAACGTTGGCAACGGGGCGTTAGCTCATCTGGCTAGAGCGCGACACTGGCAGTGTCGAGGTGATGAGTTCGAGTCTCATACGCTCCACGAGTAAGACATACAGCAATAGTTGTGTGTCTTATTTTATGCCTATATGCCTAGAACACCCTATTATGGCACATTCTGAAACATCAAATAATGATTCTATTAAGAAAGCTGAAACAATGATTTCAAACAATGAAATCAAACAATGTTTTGTCCAAAAGATACCCCCCTACCATAACCTAGTAAAACCTAAAGAGACAAAATCAATAATGTTTTACTTCATAGTAAAAATCAAAAACGAACAAGTGCGTACATCTACAAGATGTAAGGTACCCCAATCAATGGGAGAAGAATAAAGCCAAAGTAAGTAAACTGCTTCCTAAACTAGAATCAAATAATAATATGATCCTTAATAACCAAATCAAAATATCATTGATGTAAGTTTTATCTGTGCCATAACAACAGATTTGCTACATTAGCGAATTTTTATTCTTGTCGGGACGGGTGGTCCCGACAAGAGCGCTGGCCGTTCCCCGACCGATGAATTTAAAAGCGTAAAACAATCCGCGATATATTTTGATTGTTCACAGCTTATTGAATAAGAGTTTTCTTGTTTCTATGTTTTATGAATTTAAAAATGAATTGTACTTTCTGCTTTTTTATTGGGATATACACGAATAGTTCTCAAAGGGGTGCAACCATCTATGGCTGTGAACTGGTATGCCCCGTTTCGTACTTTCATTACATCCAGCTGAGCCCTCTCTCCTAGAATTTCTTTACTGTATCGTGTACAGGCTGACTTTTTACGTCGTTTCACAACAGTCTTGACTTGATGCTTTTTTAACACATACCACACCGTCATGGCTGAGAGCTTTATTCTCTTCCTAAGCAGATAGTTGGCAATCCGTTGCGCTCCCCCATCTTCTCGTCTCACGCAGATTAAGGATAGTGGTTTCAATTTCAGGTGTTATCTTCACATTGGCAAGTCTTGATGGACGTTTAGACTTATCGGACAAATCCGACTTGCCTTGTTCTTTCTCACGATTTATCCAAGGGTATAACGTGAAACAGGAATCCCTCGCCGAAGGGCAGTCTTTGTCATAGAACCCGTTTAACCATATAGCTCAAGCCATTTTTGGCGCATCCGTATTTTCCGTATATCTTCTTTCATGCTACGAAGATACGGATTAAGATTTGCCTACGAAAAGAAAAAGTGTAGCGTATCTATTGATACTTTACAAATTAATCATGCTAAAAAGTATGCTTTTAAAAAATGAGTATGCCGATGATGGAATGTTTCATCGGCATACTTAAACCCACAATCTTTTACCAAATATGCAATTTGACAATCTCTGGCATTTTCGAATAGATTCTTTGAAGGAAAACTATCCGATTATTCCTACAGATCAGTATCTCACATCGCGCACACAGAACACACCGGCTCTGCCGTATTTTTTCCGTTCTTCCTTGTCTTCCTCCACCATGCCTCTCTCATCTGAATAGTAGCGCATCATATGCATTTCTACCCGGCGAATTTTCAGCAACTCCCCTTCCGAATCGGTCTTCCAATAGTTCAGTATGTAGCCGGTAGGCGTATATTCGTGTCTACCGGGATAATAGCGGCTGTAAGAATACGCCGTACGGCAATGGAACACGGCGCAAAGCCGGTGCTTAAAGTTATGATTCCTTTTATCACTTAAATCGCATGTCAGACTGAGTGGGTTGTACCAGCCGTAAGCATCACCTACGGCATCCTCGTCTCCCGGCTTCACCATGGGCGAGAAAGGCAGGTTGTCCTCATCCTGGAAGAAGTTGAATGCCAGCTGAATCAATGTCAGTTCGCGTTCATTGGGCAAGCGCCACGCTCCGGCGGGGGTCACTCCGTCTCCTGCTTCGTGATAGTCTTGGGCTATGGTAAACTTATCTCGTTTGGCATTGTCTATCTCAATAAGTTTCAATGTCGTACCTGTCCATGTTACCTTACTGGGAGTATCTTTATCAAATCTCAGGTGACTCGGGTCAGTGCACTCAAATTCCGCAATCGTATCCATCAGCATGGGTTCTTGTGCCAGCTGGAATTTCTTGTACAGACGGTTCTGCGTATCGCGTTCGTTATGGGGCTGAAGCTCCCGGTAACTGAACGAGCGCATGGCTTCGTCCGCCAAAAAGACTTCCAGCGTACGGCTTGCTTCATCGTATTTGTAATAAGGAGACGAAACTTCCCTGTCCATCCTGCCACTCACGACTCCGCTTCCCAAGCTCCTCACACTAATCATGTGTCTCAGATACGTATGACTTATGTATCCTCCCAGTTCCGACCATATTGTGGAATAAGAACCGTGTGTACTGGCCGTATATCCCTGTACGGGATTGTCGGTTATCTCTTTCCCTTCCGCTCCTATATATATATCGAAAGACGCTTTCCACAAGGCGGCTTCTTTTGCCATGGCAGGCTCTCCCAGCCACATACCCACCAATTGCCCTATGGCAGGTACATACCAGCGCAGTTCTTCCTCGTCCAGATAGCCGTTGCCGTTCAAATCACGGTTACGTATCAGCATGATAACCGGATCGTCGGCCTGTCCGCTAATCGGTCGGGATTCCTTCAGACTTCCATCTTTCCTCAGTATAAAACCGGATAGGAAAGGTGATGTTTTAAGCCCCCATTCCATACCATGTATATTACAATTTCCAACCTGACCATCCAGCTTTTGCCAAGTATTCTTTCTGCCGTCCCAAACTTCCCTCTGGTCCGATTCTGGCTCATACAGGATGGCCGTCTGCTCTTCCACCGACTCCAAGCCGAATTTATTGAGAGTCTCATCGTTCATATCATAGAAGCAGGCAATGGAACGTTGTTTCAGCGTATAAACCGACTGCGACACCGCGCTCTTACCATCTTGGCTGAACTTGAGGTCCGTAGCAAGCGAGAAGATACGGTCCTTGCAGTTGATAAAATCTTTCAGATGCACCGATGCCGTAATACGCGGGTCGGGATGTTTCTCATAAAAGTTCTCATCCACAAAGCAGGTGTAGTACGCCGAATCCTCCTTGCTTGCATAAAACTCATCGAGCGCATCGAACACACTTTTCACCTTGTCAGGATGATAGTATTCCAGGAGATAGGGGCTTTCTTTATCCGGTTTTGTTCCATTATAGAAATAGTTATCCGGTGTCTTCTCTCTCGCAAACTCCAGCCACGCCAGATAGCCTTGTGCCACATCTTTGGTAATACCGAAACTGCTCACGGATACACATTTGCCTTCCGCACCTCCGTCGGGGGTACCTTTAGGATAATACATCACCCCCATGACCCCGAAAGGTGTGTCGGTATACAGATAGACACCATTCTCAATGTCTTTCCGCATGAATTTCATCTCCACCTGGTCAAAATGGGCATCGATATGTGCGAAAGCCTCATGCTTGAACACCACTCCTTCCGCTCCCGGAGTCTTTTCGTTCTCATCTTCCACTTCCACCACTATATCATCCACTCCGTTGATGGTTACATTATACGTATAGTGATGGTCGCGCTCCACGCTGAAGTGATTGAGGTCTTTCCCGAAATTACCCAAATGGATATAATAACGGACATCGGCAGCAACCGTCTTGTCTGCATTTTCAAACCATCCGGTCAGTTCAATATAAGTAGAAGCTTTCGGAGCAAACTCAAACTTGTAGTGCCCTTTGTGATTATCGGCATTATCAGCATGAAAATCATCGGGAGCGGTCTCTTCCGTATTTTTATTGTCGGCAGTCTTCACCACCTTATCCCGCTGCCTGTATTCGGTAATCTCCACGCCGGATCTTACCTTGCGTATGTTCTCCGGCAGGTATATAGTAAAAGTGAGAGAATCCAGTAAACCGAAATTCACCGGCTTGGCATCTTCCACCAGGATACGGTCCCGCTCTTCTTCCGTCCACGCCTGTGCGGTGGGCGACACATAATGAGGTATATGGCGAACCGTGTAATCTCGCGCCGTAAACTTCACTCCTTTACCTTCCCTGATATTCATTGTAATCTTGCTCATCAGGCGTTTCAGCACAAACGAATTGTCTTCATCGTGTTTACCGTCCGGCAACAGTATATGAGTTTTTCCCTCTTCATCCGTATAACTGATTTGTCCCTGTTCGTTCACATGACATAATCCTGTATTGTTGTTCACCATACCCGTAAGCGGCAGATAACCGTCTACGCTGTGTATATTTCCGTTCCACTTCGGGGTTGCTTTTTCAAAAAACTCCGCCTGAGTGCCCAGCGCATCCCCACCCGATACTCCCGGAAAGAAATTAAGGAACGAACTTTGCGCATTGCCCAACAGATAGATGTATACATCACCCACCGGAACATAGAACTTGATTTCACCGCATGTAGGGTCGTCATTATCGGCGATCCATCCGCCGGTAGCACCTTCCAGCGGCTTATTGGACGGATTGGAGAACAGATGATAGGCCAACAACTCATTTTCTTCCGGATTGTCGCTCTTCGCTTCATATACAAAAGCCATCACGCCCGAAAGCTGGGAGTCATAATCAATCTCTCCACCTGCCGCACGGGTTGTAATCGTGGTAGTGATGCCACGTCCCACACCGAACGGAAGCCTCACCTCCACCCGCTTGTCACGGTCTACTCCCTGCAAGTAGTTTCCTTCGATGAACTCATCGGTGCAAGATGCAAGCGACAGGAGCGCCAACAGTCCCGCCACTAGAATATGATTCACTGTTTTTTTCATCATGCTGTATATTTTTGTCTGTTATTCGTCTGCCTAATTAAATTCCACATCTCCGCCTCCGGTTTCCCACGGAACAATCATCCAATGTGCTGTCATAGCCACGTGTCCGTGCATGGAAATAACGGAAAACAGCCGCAGGTTCATGTTGGCTTCCACTTCGGGCAAAGCTACATATTGCATATCAGCCTCATGTCCTTCCGTACCGTCACTTCCCACTTTATGTTCATGCGACAGTATTTTCAGATAATATCCCCTTGAACTCTCAGCTGACGGATTCTCAGGATAACGGTCTGCAATTTCATTGGAGTTGGCAAACAGATAAATCGGTTTGGCTGGCATCCACTGAAAGTTTTTCGTGTCTGTATTCCCGGCATGTGCCAAAGCCTTAATCTCGTTGATATGGGTCTTCTCCTGCAAGTTCTTTTCATACTCCTCATATTCCGGTGTCCCTTCTTGCGGAGCGATTTCCGGTTCCTCCGGCCATCCCGCACTCAGAATTACCTTGCCGTTCTTCTGATTCTTCGAGTCGGAATTTTCACCGGCTCCCTCCAGAAAATTGAAATCTCCCGTATATTCGTACTTCTCTTTCGGAAACAGATACCCGTATTCCGGCATATTGTAGAGATACAACCCGCGCCCCATATAGAGCTGCCCCTCTCCGGCGTCTGCCACATCCGCCTTGGCAAAGTAAAGCTGTAGCTTCGCTATGCTGCGTTTCAGTTCCAGGTTTATCTCCTGATTATCGTGCGTAACTGTTCCACGATACTTACAGGTCATTGGCACAATGGCAGAGCGGTATTTTTTTCCCGTTTCATCCTTGTCTGTTGCCGTTCCGCCCGACACATATTCCGCTTCCGGCAGCCGGCTGAAAGTCAAAGACTCCAGTCTGTCCGGCACTACTTCCAAGCCTTCGACCGGATGTACTCCCCCGACAGTCTCACCGGGCAGTACAAAAATGTCTCCCTTGTTTTCGCAAAGCAGTTCTCCGGCCTCCTGCTCGTTGGCCACTGCATAAAACCAGACTTCTCCTTTCGGCAATTTCCATTTAAAAGTATGAGCCGGCACATCCTCCCCGCCATAATAATACCCCACCGGGCTGCCATTCTGGAAAGCATACACCCTGAGCGTCTTCACCTGCGAGTCGAAATCATCCGTTTCTGCCGCCCTTGTATCGATTGAAAATTTCACCGTCACCGGTTCTCCCTTTCCGGGAAACATCCCTTCCTGCCCGTCCGGTGCACAAGCCGTCATTATCCCCGCCGTTGCGGAAAACATACATATATATGAGTATTTCAGGATTTTCATATCTTCTCCTTCCTGTTTATGAGATTACCAATCTGCCGAAATATCCTTGCTGTCCCAATCGCCCACGTTCACTTTGACAGTAATGTCGGCATCGGCAGCAGGCAGCGTTATTTTATAATGGTAAGTGTTCGACTTTATCCATTCCGTTGTCAGGGCCGCATCCAGGTATACCATCGCTTCTTTTGCCTCCGACAGCGGTTTGCCGGCATAGGCATACTTAAAGGTTACCGCCACATCCTCCGTCACCGGCTGCGGCAACAGCAATACGCCATCCAGCACGGTAGCGCTGCTTCCGGCTTCTATCCGCACGCTCCCGCTGCGTACGAAAGGAGTTTTCTCTTCCGTACATTTCACCCGGTTTTGCCATGTCGAGTTTTCCGGCGTCCACAGCAAGTCACCTTTATAGTCCACACCGAAAAGTCTGATGTCCGACACTTCCGCCTGCTTCTCTCCGGTACGGACAGTTAATTTCACCTGTGCCAGTTCATGTTTGAATGCCAGAAGCACAGGCGCCATCGTTCCGCCACCCTCATAAGTCACGTCTGTCTCTGTTGCCGTCATCAAATCCACGGCATCCTTCCCCATTCCGGAAGAATCAAAACCCGTAACCCTGAGTTCGCCCTTGTCGTTGCAGGAAACTTCGGTAGCGACACCAATCTCTTTCATTTCTTCCGGATGCACCGCATAAAAGTCATAAGGCCTGCCTACAGCCCAGAAACGTTTCTCGCCATAGTTTCCCGACGGAGTAACCGAAGCGGCATCGAAAAACAGTTTCGGCCCGTCGCTTTCCCGTACCCATCCCCACAGTGTGAAATTATCCATGCCCTCCTTGTCACTTTCCACCACGGCGCGGGTGGCAACTTGTGTGCCAAAGGCAATCGGCACCTGTTGTTCCGGATTGTTTTCTCCCGTCATGCTATCGGAACAGCCGGCAGCGACCAGCATGGCCGTAACAAGAAGAAAATCCTTTTTAAAATTAAGTCGCATAGGCATTTATTTTTTATTTGAATAAGTAGTGACCGGGAGGGGAACATTCAACCCCGCCCGGTCTGTTATATTTCCGCAACCCGACGGATGGAAAAGACAGGTTTGCGGTGGTTCAGTTTATTTTCCGGGGTTTGAATCAGGAACGCTTACATCGAGGTCCTGAGGATATTCAACAAAGTTATCCACAGTTACGTCGAATGTGATAGGAACCAAAACAGGTTCAGGATCCGGATTTTCGGGATCAGGGTTAAAGCCGCCGCCCTCACCAAAGATAAGGGTATAAACATAGCGTTTGCCCTGCTTCCAGACTTGTTCGTTTTTTCCGCTTATGTCCTTAGGTTCTCCTACCAGGGAGACGCCCACCCATGCGGTTTCCTCTTGTGAGTCCTTGTCTGGCCACAATTGTACATCAGATGCCGTATCTACCAGCTTGCATTTAACAAGCACACGTGCTGTCCCCGTGATTTTGTACTCCGGATTTTCATCTGTTCCACCGGTCTTCGTAATCCAGGGATTCAATGTCTGCGGCAAAAGGAGCAGTCCCTTATAGCCATTGCCTGTTTTAACAGTCAAGTCCCACACAGATGCATCTTTGGAACCTGTAAAGCCTGGTTCCATAATCGGAGTAATCTCAGCGGCATAGCTGTTCTGCTTTGCGTTCTCTTTGTTATATGCGATATCCCATGTTCCCCATGACTTGTCAGTTTCCGTATCCTTTTCAGTTCCCTGCCATTGGGTAGTAGTGCTCAAAGTCGGCCAGGAGAATGTACCCTGTTTCTCTATTCCCTCCACTTTCACTGCGTCTACGAACACTGTCAGGTTGGAACTGGTGTTCTTGATTCTGAATACAATCTGTGACAGGGCATGGCGGAAGTTGACCGTAACCGGTTGTTTGCCCTCATGTTCGGCTTTCTTTTCAGCCAGGTTCAAGGCATAAAGCAGGTCCTCATCGCCGGGTACCTCATAGCCGGTAATTTTCTTGTCGCCATTTACTGTAATGTCAACATTACCATTCTTCGTATCCGTCGGACTATACGAATAGAAGTCCACATCTGTTTCCGGCCAGAATTTGGTATCGCCATACGACCATACGTTCCCTTGTCTCCGGACATCGTGATTCATGTATTCTGCTTCTTGGGTAAAGGCAAATACATGGAATTTGTCTATGCTGTTGGTTGTGGTGGCTTCGCTTCCCGTACGGATTGCCTTTCCTGCTATCGCACTCAAACTGATGCCTTCACCCTGGTTCATTTCTATTGTTTCATCATTGGTACATGCCGTTACCAATGCCATGGCCAATAGTGCCATTAGAATTGATTTCGTCTGCATAACATTAAAAGATATAAAAAACTACATAATGATATCGTTTTCGACTTCCACCCAATCATCAACCTCCACATCAAATCCCCCCTCGTCCGGAAGCGGTTCCGGAAAGTCCGCATTATCAATGATGATGTGCACATGCTTCCTGTCCGGTGCTTTATGTACTTGGTCAGTCACATCAAAGGTTGTATAGAATTTCTCCTTATTGGAATACCATACATAAAACATCATTTTGTGCGGACGGGCATTCTCTTCATGATGACCGAACGTATAAAACTTACCGGTCATTTTCGAACTCTCGGGGTGGAGTTCTGTTTCGAAGGGGACTGTGACACACTCCCTGTCCAGTTCCTCGTTGGCAAACAGCATGGAGGGAGCCATGCTCGACAATGACCCGCAAGCCTGCGTCATATACTCCATGTTCTTGACATTACGGACCTCATAGGTGTAGGTACATATCAGTTCGGCAGGATAAAGCTTGATGACATGCTCGCTACTTTCTATCCATTCGACCTTGTCTTTGTCTGTAAAGGGAACACATTCATAACTTAGCCCTGATTCGGTGATTTCCACATTTCGGGCGTTACTTCCCCACATCATGTCAGGGCAGATGACGACACGCTCGTCTTCCGAACCTTTGGCCGGAGGCGCATAATGGGCACCGTTACCGTAAATACTCTCAAAAACGTTACCGTTCCGCGTATATCCCTCATGGGTGTCAAATCCTTCCATTCCTCTGAACAGTAAAGACTCCGTGTCATTATTGTAACAGAGTATCCGGTACCTTCCTACTTTAATCTCTACCGGTCCTCCGTCTTTCCCTGCAAAATCGAACCGAACCGGATATCCGCCTTCTTCAGGATAGAAATACACGCACATTCCCTCAGGATTGGCCTGCGGAGCGTTCTTCCAATCAAAATCCACTCTGACCGTAGCCACATGCGGATGATGGAAACAGAGTTCCTTGTGCTCGCATGAGAAAAGAATCATGGTCAGCAGTGTGTAAACAGTCATTCGTATTCCGGTTTTCATCGTCTGCCTCCTTTCCCTTTGTTGAAGTTTCCCCTGCCAATCAGCCATACCAGCGATATTTCCGCCTTAGTAGGGCCGAACCAGTGCCGCTCCTTGGTAGCCTGCCATACGTAGCAGTTGTCTATGGGGGTATATTCATAATAGGTCCCCCCCCAATACCCGACAGCGATAGTGAAGTCAATATTCAGTCTGTATGCCACCGGCAACGAGTAGCCGTATTCCACACCTGTGGAATAGTTCATTTTGTCCCAGAGTGTTCCTCCGGGTTTTCCACCCATATAGCCTTTTCCCCCTGTTTCAAAATCATAAGTAAAAATCTGCCCGTAGAGTCCCACATGATGTCCCGTAAGAGGCTTTTCCTTGGCGGCCTTACCGAACCATTTCCGAATGGCTATGTCACCGCCATAAGTTCTCCAGTACCAGTGCCGCCGGTCTGTTTTCCACCAGGCATACATCCAGTTAGCACTCATACTCCAGTCTTTGCCAAGATAAAATTCCACACCGATATTCGGTACGAGCAATGCGTCGTACAGCATATTTGTCTTTACAGCAAGATACAGCTTACGTGGCTGCGTAGGTATGTATGGGACAAGGGGGAGAGGTTCTGTCGGTTTTGGTTCGGGTATAGGAAGCTTGAAGGGAGGCATTGGCATGGGGGCAATAGGATTCCATACTTTCTCATACCATAGATATAACCGGGAGGCGCGCAACTCCGGAAAATATTTTTTATACATATACCGATAAGGTGCCCCACCATGCAGTTGCTGTATCCGTCGCAGATGGTCACCTTTTGTAAGATTGTCATTTGCCGCATCCTCTGCCAATTCATGCAATAAATGTAGCGTTTCTTTCCGGTAGGGTAGTTCCTAGTCATCACTCACCAAACGGATTAGACCGTTCCAGTCTCTCCCGAGGAACACGTTCGTTTTCAAGGAGTCGGGTAGTTCTCCATAACGTGAAAGATAGTCAAACAGCACATTGGCTCGCTTTACAGATAAACGTCTGTTTAGGAGAATGCTGCCTTCCGGTGATGCTCCACCCACTACCTGGATACGTTTCAGTTGGTAAACAGAGTCCGCATAGCTTGTCCGCAGACTGTCTGCTATCCGGTCCAACGCTTCTCTGTTGTTTCTATGGGATGGTTCCAATACAGAATATCCTTGTCTGAAATAGATTTTTACCGAATCCTGTATCTCTTGTGCCTGGATATGGCCTACATAAAATATCAGGAATACAAGTAAGATTTTATTCGCTTTCATATTGATTCCATATTTGTGTACACATTACCAATACACCTCTAGGAGAAAAGCATCACTGTTTATTTTGTGGAGGGCATATACTTTGAAGTGCTTATGACATTTTACCAAAACACCTTCGCTTTTTACAAGCTGTTTTCTCATGACTTAGGCATATTTACTCCACCAATTCTCCATGGTAAATAGACCTCTCTTCATAAGAGATGTATATTTCGTTTGCAAAGATACAAAAAAACTAAAAAATAAAGTAAAAAATAAACTTTTTTTGTGGCTTTCTTATGATTTGTTTCCCAAAATGTTCAACATAGTGTGTAAAATAAAAAACAATCACTCTAATATACACTCCTGAATGGTTTTAGTAATCAGTCAATTACTATTTATGTATTCGGAAGACGTACCTCTCTTATGAAGATATGTATCTTTTTGAATGGCTTTGATATTCTTTTGTCATATTCGTTAATGATTATTATATAAATCACTTTATTCATATAGACATCAAAATGAGACTATTTGCCGTGTCTACAATAGATGCATCTAAAGAGGCAAGATAAATTCGGGTGGTTTGCTCCGAATCATGTCCCAATGCTTCACTGATAACAGATAAAGAGACATTTTTACTTTGAGCAATACTGGCCCATGCATGGCGGGCAACATAAGTAGTAAGTGGAATACCCAAACCCATCTGTTTGCCAATGTGTTTCAAATTTCTGTTGATACGGTGCGCTTCATTTTGGTATTGATGCCATTCGTCCATACCATTATTTCGAATAATCGGTAGTAGGTAGGGAATATCAGAGGTGTCGTATTTATCAATGAGTTCCTGCATGGGTTTTTCCCATTTGATAAACAATTGCTGACCGGTTTTATGTCTCCGGTAAGTAAGGATCCCATTTTGCAGGTCTTTCTTTTTCAAGAATGCCATATCCACAAAGGACATTCCACGTGTATAAAAGCTGAATAAAAAGATATCCCTGGCAAAGACCAGTGATTTTTTCGTCAAATTTAAGTCTCGTATTTCCCTAACCACATCTAAGGATACAGCACGTTTCCTTGTTTTATCAATGCCAGTATATACATGCTTAAAAGGATTTTGTTGGGCAACAAAACCTTGTTCTACCGCACGATTATAGATAGCTCTGAGATTACGCATATAATAGGAACTGGTGTTCGGACAAATGCCATTCCCTTTGAGCCAGCTTTCATAAGCTATCATCTGATTGGAGTCCAGTGCATCCAACGAGACATCACCACGGTTATTCAAGTAACGTTCAAAGCTATTCAAGGCACTCTGATAGGTACCCGCTGTACGTACCTTGCCTATTTTCCTCAATTCAACCAGCAGTTCTTTTCCGTATAAAAGGAAAGTGTAATTTCCTTCAGGAACAGTGTAAAGCTCTATGATGCGTTCCACAGTGAAAGGAGCATCTTCCTGAACCAAACAGTTGATGCATTTCTCTATTTTAACAAGGTCTTTATCAATTTGCTTTTTTAACGCAATAAGATAGTTTTTTCGATCTTCTCCACTTCCTGCCGAGACATCGATTTCACCGGAAGCAGAAATCCACTCACTTGAAAACAGTTTGTAACCGGTACGGATATGTCGTACCTTACGATGATGGATTATTTGATAATGAAGCGTTCCCTCTTTGAGAATAATGGATGAAGGGCTGAATTTTACTTTTACACTAGTCATAAACAATCAATTATTAGTTTAATACAGAATTATAAAAACAAGAAGCAATTCAAAATACTTCAAACTGTTATGTATACTTCCTGCTAAACTATTCTTGACCGATAAAAGATGCTTTATCTAAAAAAACGTCGCTTTAATGGCGTAATTATAAAGTGTATATTCGTGCAAATCAAAAGCTTTCTGTGCTCAAAGATAACGAAAAAACAAGCTTCAAAACATTTTTCCAAAAGATTCTTCATATAAAAATTGCAAGGACAAAGATCAATGGCAATTAAGAATTTGGATTGCATATTCGTGCCGGTTGAAAGAATAGACCGATAATCTGAATATCCTTCGGTGACTATCACTAGACTGTACGTTTAGTGCCAAGTTCGATATCGGGAGCAAAATCAACTGAAGGTAAAGATACCGTCTTGTCTTTTGTTGAGGAAACCAATTTACCGCTTAACAGAGAAATGACAAACTGCACTGTAGCCAATATCAATAAAGATAATTTATTAAACATGACTGTCCGCTAAAACTTTTTGCTAATACAAAAATAGAACTGGTATCTCTTTTGAGATATCAGCCCTTTAGTTACGTTTGAGTTGCCACACAAAAAGGAGGGGGAGCAAAGCACATTCTGCCATTCATGCAAATGGATCCTTGATGCTGATGACTATTGCCTCGTACGCATCTATATCTATCTACATACACGTTTTTTTCAACATGCAACGCGTGTTACCCGGGTTCACTGTTCCTTTTATCCTTTCTGTATAGCTACTGCTAGGATTGTGCAGTTAGCTGATGCCTAACATGCTATTCATTTCTACTTCCTACATCGATGACTTACAATGTTTCAGTATGGATATAAACCAGGTGATGTTTCAAGGAAACATTATGACCAGACTATTTTTCCTTGCAGGCACCCTCGTAAATTCCCGGAATGCAGCAATATATACCATATATTGGGGGAGTTATTCCTCTCCTATCTTGTGTACCATTGCTCTAGGAGACCAAAATTGGATGAGCTGAATATGGGCAGTGTATTTCATTTTACTCTCTGTAGCCTTGTAAATTGTAGGAATTAACTGAGGACTCACTACATTGACTGCACCCTTCGTTCTCTCTGCATGGCTGACAATGGGAATACAAAACCTCTATCTCTTTTTCAAATTAGGCAGAAAACAGGCCACCAACCCCAACAAAGGCATAAAGGCACATACATTATAAACAGCCTCTATACCATACTTATCTGCCATACCTCCCAATATAGCCGAAGCGATACCGGCAATTCCAAAAGCGAAACCAAAGAACAACCCGGAAATCAAACCCAACTTATTAGGCAACAATTCCTGTGCATACAGCAATATGGCAGGAAAAGCGGAAGAAAGCATCAGACCGACACAGAAACTCAGCACTACCGTCCATGCAAGCCCTACATGAGGCATCATCATACTGAATGGAGCCGTTCCAAGAATGGAAGCCCAGATAACATACTTACGCCCAGCTCTATCACCTACGGGGCCTCCCACCAATGTTCCGATGGCAGTGGCTACCAGGAAGACAAACAAAAAGAGCTGTGAGTCCTGAACAGTGACACCAAATTTATGGATCAGATAGAATGTATAGTAACTCGTCAGACTTGCCATATAGATATATTTGGAGAAGATAAGTATCAGCAGAATACTTATGGCAAACACCGTCATCCTTGAAGAAAGGGGACGTTCTATCTTTCCTGCCACGAGCATCGGGCTTTTCTTGATGTGGTTCAAGTAGGAACGGAACCAACGGCATATAGGAATCATCACCACGATGGCAATCAAGGCAAAAGCCGTGAAAAAAGCAATATGTCGCCTCCCATAAGGAGCTACCAGTAAAGCCACCAGCAATGGTCCAAGCGAGCCTCCCAAATTCCCACCCACTTGAAACAGAGACTGCGCCAGTCCGCGTTTTCCGCCAGAAGCCAGAAAGGCAATGCGCGACGCCTCTGGATGGAGTACAGATGAACCGATACCCACAATGAATACCGAAGCCAGCAGCCAATACAGATTAGTTGCAAAAGCCAGATTCATAATGCCGACCAAAGTAAAGCACATACCTATTGGCAATGACCAGGCAATGGGGCGCTTATCAAAGAACAATCCCATTAGAGGCTGAAACACGGACGCCGACATCTGATACACCAACGTAATCAGACCAATCTGGGCAAAACTCAAGGATAAATCCTCCTTGAACAAAGGGTATACCGCCGAAATGACCGATTGCAGCATATCGTTCAAGCAATGCGAAATACTCAATGCTATAAGAATTGGAAAAGCAATTCTACGGATAGGAGGTCTCTGATTCTGTATCATCTTATATTGTCTATTACAAAAACGGTGCAAAGGTACGTAAAAAACATATATCCAATCCACATTAAGACAAAACTCCCCGATTCCCTGCGCTGTTCAGCCGAGAATCGGGGAGTTTAATCTTTACCGGTCATCTTTATCAGTTCAGCAATCCCGGATTGGCTTCTATGGCTTCTTTCGGAATAGACAATGTATAACGGGCATCATCTTCTTCGAGTACATAACGCGTACCACCAAGCACTTTCTCCAAACGTGGACGAGTGGAACGACGAAGGTCAAACCAACGATGTCCTTCAAAAGCAAGTTCACGGGCACGCTCATCCAATATTTCCTGTACCAACGCTTCCTTATCCATAGCGTTGACAGCAATAGATTTTGCTTCGTAAGCCTCCGGTGCATAACGTTTCCGCATCAATTCCAGCAGGCGGGTACGTGCCTGAGGCAGTTGTCCTAGTTGAGCAGCAGCCTCAGCAGCCGTCAGATATATTTCACCTACACGGAAAGTACACAAATAGTTGTTACTTCCCGCCTTCTTGTTCTTCCTGAAACCTTTTTCATCCGCTTCAGCAAAATATTTATCCAGCCGAAGGTCGTTCTCAGCATAAAGGGAGAGAAAAACCGGAGTAGCCAGAGCAGCCCCATTGACTGTACTACTCAAAGGTGTCTCCAGCGGAGTGATATTCTCTACGGAATTATAATTGTTAGGAAGAGTTGCAGCGTCATCATTCAAATCTACCAATACAGACTTCACGGCAAGCACTGCTTCAGCAGCATTCCAAGCTGCTTGCCACTCACCCTTGTAAAGGGATACACGCGACTGAAACGCCTCTACCGAAGCTGTATTGAAACGATATGAATATCTCTGCTCCCATTCTGCCTCCGTAACCAGTTTGCGCGCCTCATCAATATCTTCTTGGATGGAAGCATAAACTTCTTTCACTGTATTGCGTTTCAGGACTTTCTCCAAATCAGTATCCAGTTTCAGCGGCACCGATTTGGTATCCAAAGCTCCCTCCTTAGTATAGGGCTGTCCATAAAGATTTACCAATAAGAAATGTACATAAGCACGGAGCATATACGCTTCTCCTACAAGCTGATTTATCTCTTCTTCAGTACCTTCTTTGATATCACTCTTGCTCTCTATAACATGATTGGCAATAAAAAGCACATTATAATACTTGGCCCATTCAAACGATGAGGTATAGGCATTGGGGGCAAGATCGTTCCAGCGCTCTATATCCATATAATAATTTTGATCATATTCATTATCCCGAACCTGCATCTCGTCGGAACGGAAACAAGCCATTCCCCGGTCACTGAATTTACTCACGTCCTTATAAGAACGGGCAAGCAACGCCCTATACTCAGCCAAAGAATTGGGAATGACACTACCGGTAGGCTGTATATCCAGATAGTTGTCGCATGCCGCAAGCAGAAGCATGCAGGCCATTATCATCAGACTTATTGTTTTCTTCATTTTCTTTCTGCTTTTGAAGTTAGAAATTCAAGTTCAAACTGAATGTAACCGACTTGGGTACGGGAGTTGCATAAGGATTGTACATCGACTCCGGATCCATGTAGTTATTATATCCCGAACCAAACACGAAGAGATTGCGTCCTTCAACAGATACCGTTGCCGAGTTCATTCCCAAACGCTTTGTCAGGAGTTCAGGGATACGGTAACCCAGACGCAGATTCTGCAAACGTACGTAGTTCAGCTTCTTCACCCAGATATCCAAATCTCTCCAGATGGTTTTAGAATCATACCAAGAGTACTCTTCCGGGTTGGAAGCACTCAGCATAAATGCCGGAAGCTCCGCATTCGGGTTTTCCGGAGTCCAGCGGTTCAGCACATCAGCATTATAGTTCTTGCCATAATCCGGATTGATGATGTCATAAGAGGGCTGCGTACGTACGTACCCACCAAACGTCAAAGAGAAATTGACATTCAACTCCCAGTTTTTATAGCTGAAGGTATTAATCAAACCTCCCGTATAAGGAGCATCGCTACTCCCGATATACGAATAGAAGGTCCTCTCTTCGGCTGCAGTTACATCGGAAGAGGCAATACCTATCCCCCACTCATCTTTCAGGCGGTAGAGTTCCTTCAAGGTCACTTTCTCTCCCTCCGGATTATAGAACATCATGTTACCTGTTTCCTTATCTACACCCGCAGTCTTCAGTGCGAAAATTGCTCCTACTGGATAGCCTTCACGCCCCGGAGTGGTCTGCTGTTCGGGAATATTTTCTTGCAGCACCTTATTACCGTTATAAGCAAAATTGAAATTTGTATACCAAGAGAAATTCTTCGTCGTTATGTTACGGGTAGACAAGCTGATTTCCACACCTTTGTTCTCCATACTTGCCCAGTTGACGTTCATAGAAGTAAAACCCGTCTCCAAAGGAAGCATGCGCAAAGCTATTAAATCGGTACCCTTACGGTAATAATAGTCCACACTCAGATTGATAGCCTGGTTCAATACAGAAAAATCAAAGCCTGCATTGACTGATTGCGTCTTTTCCCAACGCAACTTCTTATTGGGAGCGGAATTAATAACAATCATATCTTCCGACACACCGGGCAGAATACTTTCCGATCAGTAAGTACCCAGCAGGAACGGAGAGGTATTCTTATCAATATTTCCCTGCAGACCGTAGGATGCACGGAACACCAGGTTGTCCACCCACTTGGCCTGCTGCATAAACGGTTCTTGTGACAGACGCCACAATGCACTGACAGAATAAAGAGGAAGATAACGGTACTTCTTATCCACACCGAAAAGGTCGGAACCGTCAAAACGGATACTTCCTCCCACCGTGTAGCGGTTCAACAAAGAGTAAGAGGCCGTAGAGTAGAAAGATACATAAGCATTCTCCTTATACGTTGTCTGATGGAGCGGGAAAGACGTGGCGTAACTTTCGTTGGGGAAAATCACCGGTTTGGTCGTCAACGTCTTGCGGTCGAAGCCATACCCTGCCGAGAACAAGGTTTCATACCAAGTCTTGCGTAGTTCGGTACCCGCCATCACTTCCAACTCGTGAATATCATTGAAACTGTCACGATATTCTCCCATCGCCTTCCAGGTAATTTGTGAATTGGAATTCTCGTATGACTTCTGCATCCCCCCTTCGGGTAGAAAATGCTTCGTTTCCCCATCCTGAGAGTATTCGCTCAACTTGTAATAATAACGCATGGCATAACTTTCCCAGTCTGCTATCTCTTCTCTGGAAGTCTTTTCCAACTGATAACCGAACTGGGAAGTCAGCTTCCATTTGTCATTAAAACGAAGTTCCGCATCAAATATGGACGAAAAAGAATTCACTACGCTTTCATTGGACGTGTTCCGACGTTCCTCAAAGATATTAAACCCTAAATCCTTATCGGTATTATTCTGAATATCATAATCGTAATTATAGTTTCCATTTTCATCGTAAAGCTCGAAATACGGATTAGCCTTGCGCGAATAGAACACGGGATTGGACATGCCATATGCATCTGTCAGATAATTGGTATTTTTACGACGATTGGCAAACATGGAGGCACCCACCTTTAATATATTGTTTACTTTGTAAGACGTCTTTCCTACCAGGTTAAAACGGTCCATACTCACACCGTCCACATTTCCATCTTCTTTGTAATAGCCGAAAGAGGTATAATAAGTAACTCTTTCCGTACCGCCGGAAAGACTCAGATTATATTCCTGGCTGAAAGCATCACGGAAAAGAACATCTCCCCAGTCTGTATTTATATTCTTCAAACGGTTGATAGCAGCTTGCGTCTCACTGCTCAGAGCATCCCATCCTCCATTCTGAAAGGCAGACAACTCATTGTAATTGGAAAGAATATTATATACACCTCCTTTATGATTGTCCGGAGAATAGTTGTTACGGATCATATCCATTTCCAATCCTACTTTCTCCGCTGAGTTCAGCAAGTTCAACCGGTCAAGGCTCAATGTAGGAGTATAGGTAAATCGGGATGAGAAACTGATAACCGGTTTACCGACCTTCCCTTTCTTTGTCGTAATCACAATGACGCCATTGGCTGCACGCGCACCATAGATGGCTGTGGCTGCCGCATCCTTCAGAATGGTGATATTCTCAATATCCGCCGGATTCAAGCCCGCAATGGAAGATTGTTTCATGTTGGTGATGTCATTCAGTTCATCCGGTTCAGGAACATCCGTTCCCTCCAAAGGAATGCCGTCCAGCACCCATAAAGGGTCTTGTGTACCATTCAACGAAGCGGTACCGCGAATGCGTATCTTTGCCGGAGCACCCGGAGCACCTGAAGTCGGGCTGACAGAAAGTCCGGCAATTTGTCCGGCAAGTGCCTGATCAATACTTTTTACTGCACCAATAGTCTCATCCGATATATCCAATTTGGACACCGCTGCCGTCAGCTTGCGACGCTCCACCGTCTGATAACCCGTCACAACAACGGCATCGAGCATTTGGGAAGATACATGAAGTGTTATTTCATAAAATTCCTTCCCCGGAACAAGCTTTACTTCCAATACGTCATACCCCACGTAGCTACAAAAGAAACGGGTTATCCCGGCAGGTATAGCTATAGAGAACTGACCATCCACATCAGTAATAACCCCCATTGTAGTCTGAGCACTTCCCGCCTTTTTCAAGTCTTCCGGAGTCACATAGATGGAAGCACCGATAAGCGGTAGGTTATCCTCTGAAGATATTACTACGCCCTGGACTTTTTTCTCTGCAGCAAAAGCAGATGACAAAACTCCCACAAGGCATAGCAAAACGATTAATACACGTTTTTCCATGCGTTACATATAAAATTAAATTAATACTCAAATTAGGGATTAAGGATTAGCGGTTAGTTACTAACGACTTATCCCTAACCCTTAATCGCTAATCCCTAATTCTTCATTCCTAATGCTGTATTGATACGCAAAATCAAATCCTTATAATGATATCTAGTGGCTATATCCGATGTACCTAAACGGCTCTGAAGCAGTTCCTTGATGCGGAGCAACTCACCACGCTTCACTGAAATGACATCAGATACGCGGTTTATCTGCGAACCGTAGAAGTTCAGTTCGCGGTGGGCCCCCATACGGTCGGCATCCAAAGTCTTACCAACATGCTCGTCACAACTGCAAAGGGCAGTCTGGTGGTCCAGCAAGAAGTGGTTGTCCATCAGTTTTTTGTTTATTTTCACTCCTTCGCTTTCGGCAGCTGCCGTAATCAGCGCATCTACGAAATTCTTCTGCAAGGCGCGTGTCATGACGTCCGGCAAAGCACCGCGTTCCGTAGTGGCAAAGATGTTGCGATGCAGGCCATCCATCAGCTCTACCACCGTGAAAGCCTTTTTGCCGTTCACCGATTCGTTCTCCAACATACGCATCAGGCGGTTGTTGCCCAGCAAATCCCAAAGGATATAGGATTGGGCATTCTTCAACACCTGTGTCGGTGCATTCTCCACTACGCCCAGCGGAGTGTTGCGCAGCAAGTAGGTGTACTCTCCCACTTCCGTGTCGAACAGCCATTTGGGATAGGTCAGCACTTCGTCCAGCAGGAACTTCAAGGCTGCTTGCTGCTTTTCTTTTTCTACGAAGGTATAGGTTTTCTGTCCGTCGCCCACAACGGTGTTTTCTATATAGATACCACCGATGTTTGCCAATACATGATAGAGGTAATTGTTCCATTGGTTGATAACCGCATAGTATAGGCGGGAAGCTTCTTCATAAGTCTGTCCTTTCTCGCCAGTGGTAGTCCATTGGATGATTTGAGGAACAATACGCTTCAAGTTCTCAATACCCAGCAGAGATGAGCGGACAGCATCATCGCCCAAATCTTCATTCTGTGCACGCGGGTCTACGGCATCACGCACATCCTGCGCCTCACTATATTTATATAAACGGTCTGCATGACGGCTCAGGAAGTCGGCAAGCAAATCCTTCTCCGCCTCTGGGGTTTCTTTACCATACCAACGATAGCCGTATTCTATGGCAAACATATCATACGGACCGATATGGGGAGAAAGCGCCGTAACACCGTCACCCGGCTGTGCCACATAGTTGAAACGTGCATAGTCCATGATAGAGGAAGAAGTGGTATTCATACAATCCGTAAATGTTTTGGAACGCAGGGAATCTGTCGGAAAAGTCCAGGAAGCAATCATATTGTGACGCAAACCCAACGAGTGCCCCACCTCATGGCATGCCACAAAACGCATGGCATCACCCATCAGTTCATCCGGCAGCTTTACTCCTCTTGCTTCAGGACGTACGACACCGGTTTGCACTGTAATCCATTCCTGGAGCATACCCAGCACATTATGCCACCACATGATGTCCGCTTCCAATATCTCGCCAGAACGTGGGTCAAGGATAGAAGGTCCCATGGCATTGGCTTTGGTGGAGGCCGCATAGGTCAGCACAGAGTAGTTCACGTCATCCTTATCCACATTCATACTGTCCGTTAACTCCCTTGCGACGATGGCATTCTTGAATCCGGCACGTTCAAAAGCAGCCTGCCAATCCTCAATTCCCTGCTTGATATATTTCCGCCAACGACGGGGAGTGGAGTTCTCGATATAGAACACGATTGGTTTGACCGGTTCCACCAATTCACCACGAAGATAACGCTCCCGGTCTTCCGGTTTCGGTTCCAGACGCCAGCGGGTGATGAAGGGTTTCTTGTCTACACGCTGCTGACCGTCACTGTAATTCAATAACGGATTGGTAAAGTAACCTACACGCGGACTATCCAGACGTCCCATCATCGGTTTCTCCGGCAACAGCAACAGAGAGGAACTGACTTCGACCGTAACAAACACAGTCGTTGTTCCCTCAGTCACCTTAGTTGTCAACTCGGAAGTAGCTACCACATTGTTCTCAAAAGCTTTGATAGATAAAATGCGGGAGAGATTTTTGATGGCCGAAGTTCCCAGGTTGATATTTGTAAAGACATTATTGATGCTCGTCTCCGTACCATCATAAATATCGTTGACCTTGACCACTATCATGGTAGAGTCATTATTGAATGCTTCTATCTTGAAACCGGCTATCAGCGGAGAAATATAATTATCCAGTACGGACTGCCGTATGGCATCCTCATCCGGCGCCAATGGAAGAGGACGGCTCTGACGTACCAACAGCTTGTTGGCAGCCTTGTCCAATTCAAAACGCACCATCTGATTTTCGTAATTCGTACCACGGTTCACACCCGCCTCATTCAGTTCGGAAGGAACACGCTGTAATTTATTTACTACCAGCATATCACGTCCCAGCAGCCTTGCCGGCACTTCAAAGTAATAATCGCTCTTCTTCTGGTAAACATTGAACATTCCCTTGCAGGCAATAGCACCTGAACCCGTCAATTTCTCGTAGTCGCTCTTGGATTGAACGCTGTCCTTGGCTTCACTCTTCTTTTTCTTACGGAACCATCCCATAGCTTCGGAAGAAGCAAAATCAGATGTACCGGCATGCAACAATACGGCAGGCTCACACATGAGTACTCCCGCAACTGCCACGACTGGCAGGATTGTCTTCAATTTCATCAATTCAAACTCTAACTTTAATGCAACAATTACTCCGTTAACTCTCTCTCTTTGACGTATGTTAATAAATACCAACCGCCAGTTTGTTCTACCTCCATAGAACGGTAAACGGGGCGCAAAGATACAAAAAGTATATTTTAAAAGTCACTAAACAACGCTCATTTATGTTTTTTCCATAAACAATATGAAGACTTTTATATATTATTATTTTTTCTCCAATCCTTTATCATTGCTTCTTCACATGAAATTTTGTACCACTGACACCAAATAATCTTCCCCAATTGGCGGCAAAACAATGATAATATTGTATCTTTGCACCGTTTTTAACTTAGAAAATAAATAAGATAACAACGATATGATAGCTAAAATCAATCAGCTTCTGCAGGAAGTAGAGGCACTGAAAGCCGCTAACCCCGAGGAATTAGAGGCACTCCGCATCAAATACCTCAGCAAAAAAGGAGCCATCAATGACTTGATGGCAGATTTCCGCAATGTAGCCGCCGAACAGAAAAAAGAAGTGGGTATGCGCTTGAACGAACTGAAAAACAAAGCACAAGAAAAGATTGCCGCCTTGAAGGAACAGTTCGAAAGCCAGGATACTGGTTGTGACGATATTGACTTGACTCGTTCAGCCTACCCGATAGAATTAGGAACCCGCCATCCGCTTTCCATCGTGAGAAACGAAATCATCGATATATTTGCCCGTATGGGATTCAATATCGCCGATGGACCGGAAATGGAAGACGACTGGCACGTATTCTCCTCCATGAATTTTGCCGAAGACCATCCGGCACGCGACATGCAGGATACATTCTTCATCGAAAATGATACAGAAAACGTATCGCACAGCATCATTCTTCGCACACACACATCCAGCGTGCAAAGCCGTGTTATGGAGACCACGCAGCCTCCTATCCGCGTACTTTGTCCGGGACGTGTATACCGTAATGAGGCCATCAGCTACCGTGCACACGCATTCTTCCATCAGGTAGAAGCCTTATACGTAGACCGCAATGTGTCTTTCACTGACTTGAAGCAGGCCTTACTGCTCTTTGCTCAAGAGATGTTCGGCAGTAACACCAAGATTCGTCTGCGTCCTTCCTACTTCCCCTTCACCGAGCCGAGTGCCGAAATGGACATCAGCTGTAATATCTGCGGCGGCAAGGGCTGTCCTTTCTGCAAGCATACGGGTTGGGTAGAAATTCTGGGATGCGGTATGGTAGATCCGAATGTATTGGAGCTGAACGGAATAGACAGCAAAGTGTATAGCGGATATGCCCTGGGTATGGGTATAGAACGCATCACCAACTTGAAATACCAGGTGAAAGACCTTCGTATGTTCTCTGAAAATGACACACGCTTTCTGAAAGAATTCGAGAGCGCTTACTAAATATAGTGAATAACGGCTAGTGATTAGTGATTAATAAGTTGCGCATTTTCAGCATATCATTAATCACTCATCACTAACCACTCATCGCTAACCACTATTTTTCGCTATGGCAAAAGACAAACTTGTAACTTCCGGCTATTGCCTTATCCTGGCTGCCAATTTCCTTTTGTATTTTGCCTTTTATCTGATACTACCGGTTCTTCCATTCTACCTGACTGAGGTATTCCATACCGGAAATGCAGCAGTGGGTGTCATCTTGTCATGCTACACCATTGCCTCGCTCTGCATACGCCCGTTCTCGGGATACCTGCTCGACACGCTAGCCCGCAAGCCTCTTTATCTGGTGGCATACTTCATCTTTATCACCATTTTCGCAGGTTACATGTTAGCGGGAGTCCTATCTTTATTCATCATGTTGCGGGTTGTCCACGGCCTTGCATTTGGAATGGTGACCGTAGCGGGAAATACAATTGTGATTGACATTACCCCTTCGTCCCGTCGCGGCGAAGCCGTAGGATATTATGGACTGATGAACAATACAGCCATGAGCTTCGGCCCGATGATTGGTCTTTTCATGCATGACATATATTCCTTTGAAACGATTTTTGCCTGCTCGCTCATATCAGGAACTATCGGTTTTGTTGCCGCATGCCTCGTCAAGACCCCACCCAAACAACCTGTCAAACGAGAACCTATCTCATTGGACCGCTTTGTGCTGCTGAAAGGTATCCCGGCAGGAATCGCACTGCTACTGCTCTCCATACCATATGGCATGACAAGCACTTATGTAGCCATGTATGCCAAAGAAATAGGAATTACCTTGAATTCCGGATTGTTTTTTACTTTTATGGCCGTCGGCATGGCAGTGTCCCGTATGTTCTCCGGCAAACAAGTGGATAAAGGACGTATCACCCAAGTCATAACTTTAGGACTATATCTGGTATGTAGCTGTTTCTTCATATTATCCGCTTGCGGACTACTGATGAAGACCGTCCCGGAACTGACAAACATATTGTTTTTTATGGTTGCCCTCCTATTGGGAGTAGGCTTCGGGACGATGTTCCCCGCCTTCAATACGCTGTTCGTAAACCTGGCCCCCAACAACCAGCGCGGAACAGCCACCTCTACCTACCTGACTTCATGGGATGTAGGCATTGGTATAGGTCTGACAGCAGGAGGTTATATCGCACAGATTACCTCATTCGATATGGCATATTTTTTCGGAGCCTGCCTCACGGTTATCTCCATCTTCTATTTCAATCTGAAAGTATCTCCTCACTATCATAAAAACAAATTAAGATGAGAAAGAAAGAGCGTTATGAAAAAATCCTTGCTTGGTTTAGGGAGAACGTTCCCGTAGCCGAAACAGAGTTGCATTATGACAATCCGTTCGAGCTGTTGATAGCAGTTATTCTCTCTGCACAATGTACGGACAAACGCGTCAATATGATTACCCCCGCCCTTTACCGGGACTTCCCTACTCCCGAAGCACTCGCCGCTGCTACTCCCGACGTGGTATACGAATATATCCGCAGCGTCTCCTATCCCAACAACAAAGCCAAACATCTTGTAGGCATGGCACAGATGTTGGTGAAAGAATTCAACAGTGAGGTACCCGATACCCTTGAAGAACTGGTAAAACTGCCCGGCGTAGGCCGCAAAACAGCCAATGTCATCCAATCCGTTGTTTTCAATAAAGCGGCTATGGCGGTAGACACACACGTGTTCCGCGTCAGCCATCGCCTGGGCCTGGTATCAGATAAATGTACAACTCCGTTCAGTGTCGAAAAAGAATTGGTAAAACATATACCGGAAGCAGATATCCCCATAGCTCACCACTGGCTTATCCTGCACGGTCGCTATGTATGCCAGGCACGTACTCCACAATGTGATACCTGCGGTTTGCAATTAATGTGCAAATATTACTGCCAGAAATATAAAGTTAGCAAAGAGAACGGCAAAGACAAAGAATAAACAACGGTTTCATAGCAAAAAAAAGAAATAAATGCTAACTTTGCGCTCACTAAAAAGAATTTAATAACACTTTTAAATAAAATAGAGTATTATGACAATTGATCAATTTAACTTTGCCGGAAAAAAGGCATTCGTTCGTGTGGACTTCAACGTACCCTTGGACGAAAACTTCAACATTACAGATGATACCCGTATGCGTGCCGCTCTTCCTACACTGAAGAAGATTTTGGCCGATGGCGGCAGTGTAATTATCGGTTCTCACCTCGGTCGTCCGAAAGGCCCGGCTGACAAGTTCTCTTTGAAGCACATTCTGAAGCATCTCGAAGAGTTGTTGGGTGTTGAGGTGCAATTTGCTAACGACTGCATGGGCGAAGAAGCTGCCGTAAAGGCTGCCGCTCTGCAACCGGGTGAAGTGTTGTTGCTCGAGAACCTCCGTTTCTACGCTGAAGAGGAAGGCAAACCCCGCGGTTTGGCTGAAGATGCTACAGACGAAGAAAAGAAGGCTGCCAAAGCTGCTGTTAAGGAAAGCCAGAAAGAATTCACCAAGAAATTGGCTTCTTATGCAGATTGCTATGTAAACGACGCTTTCGGTACCGCTCACCGTGCACACGCTTCTACTGCATTGATCGCTAAATATTTCGACAAGGACAACAAGATGTTCGGTTACCTGATGGAAAAAGAAGTAAAGGCTGTTGATAAAGTTTTGAACGATATCCAACGTCCGTTTACCGCCATCATGGGTGGTTCCAAGGTTTCTTCTAAGATTGAGATCATTGAAAACCTGCTGAACAAGGTAGACAACCTGATTATTGCCGGCGGTATGACTTATACTTTCACTAAAGCTATGGGCGGCAAAATCGGTATTTCTATCTGCGAAGATGACAAACTGGATTTGGCTCTTGACCTGATGAAGAAAGCAAAAGAAAAAGGCGTAAACCTTGTTTTAGCTGTTGATGCCAAGATTGCAGATTCTTTCTCCAACGATGCCAACACCAAGTTCTGCCCGGTTGACGAAATTCCTGACGGTTGGGAAGGTCTTGATATCGGTCCTGAGACTGAAAAGATCTTTGCAGATGTCATCAAGAACTCCAAGACTATCCTTTGGAACGGTCCGACGGGTGTATTCGAATTCGAGAACTTCACTCACGGTTCACGTGCTGTAGGCGAAGCTATCGTAGAAGCTACCAAGAACGGTGCTTTCTCACTCGTAGGTGGCGGTGACTCTGTAGCTTGTGTCAACAAGTTCGGCTTGGCAAGCGGCGTGTCTTACGTATCTACCGGTGGTGGTGCATTGCTTGAGGCAATCGAAGGAAAGATTCTTCCGGGTATCGCTGCTATCAACGAATAAAAACAAGTAAAATAACATCCAAAGGCAGCTCTTTGAAAAAAGGGTTGCCTTTTTTATACTATCCTTATCCCTAATAATGAGACGAATTCTACTATCCTGCATCCTTTTATCAGCCACATGCATCCTGAAAGCACAAAATGCTTGTCTGAATGATGTAGTCAACACTTTAAAAGACCGCATTTCCCTCTCCGGCTATGCCCAAGTGGGATATACATACGATGATGCGGGCGAAGGTACCAGCAATACTTTTGATATAAAGAGAGTTATCTTTATGGCACGCGGTAAAATCACCGATAAATGGTCGGCTTACTTCATGTACAGCTTTGCCAATACCGGGAAAATCTTGGAAGCCTACACGGAATACCGTTTTCTCCCTCAACTCACAGCACGTATCGGACAGTTCAAAACCATGTATACCATTGAGAACCCAATGTCTCCCTGCTTTGTCGAATTAATAAACTGTTATTCTCAAGCTGTCAATTACCTGGCCGGTATCAATGGCAGTGATCCCTTGTATGGCTCTGCAAGCGGTCGTGATATGGGATTACTAATTTATGGAGACTTGTTTAACTCTTTGATGACTTATAACCTTGCCATCATGAACGGACAAGGCATCAACCTAAAAGACAAAAACAATCAAAAAGACATTGTAGGCAGCCTTATGGTACATCCATTGAAATGGTTGTCCGTCGGCGGTTCTTTTGTTAAAGGAAAAGGATGCGCCGTAGCCGTTTCTTCCATTAATCCGGATATAGCCATAGGAGAGAATTACGCCCGAAACCGCTGGTCGGCAGGTGCTACCATCAAAACAAAATCCGTAGATGTACGTACAGAATACTTGGCTGGAAAAGACGGACACGTTAAAAGTGATGGTTACTATGCAACCGTATCTGCCCATGTGCTTCCCAAATTTGACGTAATAGCCTCTTATGACTATTTCAACAAAAATAAAACTATTTCCGATAAACAGACCAATTATGTAGCAGGTGTACAGTATTGGTTCTATCCCAAATGCCGTCTGCAAGCCCAATACACATACTGTAACCGCCATAAAGGAGAGAATTCAAACCTGCTTCAAGCCCAGTTGCAAGTTCGTTTCTAAAAATGAAAAATGAGAAATTCCGAACTTTTTGGCATTCTTTTTGTAGTTTTGTAGAATACATACCTCAAAAGATACTGATTTATGAACGAACAAGCCATACAAGAGCAATATCAGCATATTGTCGCTCTACTCAAGCAGCAACGGCTGAAGGAAGCGCAATCCCAACTGGAAGCCTTTCTTTGGAACAGCGGTGACTGGCCACTCCGTAACCGTTTGGAACAAGCACAAACATCCTATCAGTATATGCTGCAATACATGCGCCAAGGAATCGACGATCCTGAACGTCAGAAACTATATCGTCAAATTCTGACCGAAACTTGGGAAGTCGCTGACCAGGCACGTCTGTCTCTCCTTGACGGAGTTTCCACGCACTATTACCATTCCCTGCGCAATAACCGGGAACGCCTCCCCAAAGAATACAATATTGCCGCACTACAGAAGGTATTGGAATCTTTCCCTGATGACTTGGCCGTTTGTCAGCTGATGCCGGACAACCAAGGTCTGGACGCCCTACTTCAACGGCACGAACAAACCGCCCAGGTCCTTTTTCTTTCCACATGGAGCAACAGCGACTGGTCTACAGAAGACGAACAGCAAGCTAAAGGATTACTGGAATCAGAAATGCTTCCCGTCAATGATTTGTGCCTGTTCACCAGTGCCGTCATGCTCAGTCTGATGGAGTGCTTTGATACCCGTAAATTCTCATGGTTGCTGAACGCCGTAACGCATGCAAATACGCAAGTAAACCAACGGGCTTTGGTAGGTATCGCTTTCGCACTTCTTTTTCATCCCACCCGTCTGTCGCTTTATCCCGAATTAACAGCCCGCCTTTCCCTGCTCAATGAAGACAGCAGTTTCGGCAAGCAACTGAACCGTATTTATATCGAGTTGCTCCGTAGCCAGGAAACGGAAAAGATAGACAAGAAGATGCGTGAAGAAATCATTCCGGAGATGATGAGGAATGTGAACATCATGCGCAACATGAAATTCGGTTTTGAAGAGAACCCTGAGGAAAACGATCTTAATCCGGATTGGGAAAAAGCTTTTGAAAGTTCCGGACTGGGAGACAAGATACGAGAGATGAACGAATTACAGCTGGAAGGCGCTGACGTCTATATGAGTACGTTTGCACAACTCAAGACTTATCCGTTCTTTAAGGAACCGTACAACTGGTTCTATCCGTTCGACATGCATCACTCCAGCATCATCAAGGAATTCGGATTCAAGCCTACCGGAGACAATGCCATCCTCTCCCTTATCCTCCAATCCGGTTTCTTCTGCAATAGTGACAAATATTCCCTTTGCTTTACAATGGCACATATACCACAGTCACAGCGTACGATGATGCTCAGCCAGATGACTTCTCAGGATCTGGATGCACTCATGGACGAAAGCAAATCCTCCGCTTTGCGGCAGTATGCCGAACGACCGGATGTCATCAGCAACCAGTATGTCCACGACTTATACCGTTTCTTCAAATTAAGCCAGCGCAGACACGAGTTCCGTGACATCTTCAAGGAAGAGATTGCCCTGCACCGTATCCCGGCACTCAAAGAGATTCTGTGCAAACCCGAGCTGCTGATTACCATCGCCGACTTCCACTTCCGCAAAGAACACCCGGCAGAAGCATTGGAGCTTTATAAGGAATTGATAGCCTTGAACCATGCAAATGCAGACATTTTCCAAAAGGCTGGCTATTGCCTGCAAAAGGAAAAGAGGTATAAGGAAGCGATAGACGCCTACCTGAAAGCCGATGTACTAAAGCCCGACCATGTCTGGACAATCCGCCATCTCGCTACGTGCTACCGGCAGATAAGGGACTTTGCCTCTGCACTGGAATACTATAAGAAAGTGGAGGCAATCCAGCCGGAAAGCCATAATGTCCTTTTCTACGCCGGAAGCTGCCTTGCCGAACTGGAAAGATATGAAGAGGCTCTGCAATATTTCTTCAAGCTTGATTTCATCGAAAGCAATTGTATCAAAGCATGGCGTGCTATAGGCTGGTGTTCGTTTGTCAACGGCAAGTATGAGCAAGCAATGAAGTATTACGAAAAGATACTCACCTCCAAACCACTCGCGGCAGACTATCTCAATGCCGGACATGTTGCTTGGAGAACGGGCAAAATAGAAAAAGCTGCAGAACTTTACAGTAAAGCAGCTTTGGAATATGGCGGGCAGGAGATTTTTAGAGAAATGTTCGGTAAAGACAAAGAAACACTTGTCAGACAAGGAATCAGTGAAAAAGATATCCCTCTAATGATGGATCTGGTTTAGATCTCCAACAACTCCCTGTACAGTCTCTGTACGGGGAGCCCCATTATATTATAGTAACTCCCAGATATGTTTTCCACCCCAATGAATCCAATCCACTCTTGTACACCATAAGCTCCGGCTTTATCCATGGGTTGGTATTTGTCCACATAATAGGCAATTTCCTCTTCGCTCAGTTTAGCAAAACGCACTTCTGTTGCCGCTGCAAAACTGCGTTGCCACTCAGTAGTAGTGATGCACACACCGGTAAACACTTCATGGGTACGTCCGGACATGTCGCGCAACATCTGCATGGCTTCTTCCCTATTCTTGGGCTTTCCGAGAACTTGTCCATCCAGCCAGACAATGGTATCTGCCGTAATCATCAATTCGTCCGGATGCATCATATCACGGTAGGCATCTGCCTTTTCCCTGGATATGTAGAGAGGAATATCCGCTCCCCGCAATGTCTCGGGATAAGATTCATCCACATCGGGCAAAGTTCTTACTTCATATTCCACTCCCAAACCAGCCAGCAATTCTTTCCTTCGCGGAGAATTGGAGGCGAGAATCACCTTATATTTCTTCAGATTATCTAACATCATATCATTTACGATTTGACGATTTACAATTTAACGATTGAAACAACTACCAACCGAAAGCTTTTTCATCTGCCATCCAAAGCCCTTGCACTTTCAATACCTGTTCCACAATGTCGCGACCACAGCCATAACCGCCTTCTGCATACGAAATATAGCGAGCCACAGCCTTTACCTCAGGCACAGCATCCTTAGGACAACACGGCAAACCACACTCACGCATCACCTCCAAGTCGGGAATATCATCACCTACATACAATATTTCCTCGTCCTTCAAGCCATGACGGTCACGGAAGTCATGGTAATCATGGATTTTAACAGAAGAACCCATATAGATATTTCCATCCTCAAAACCTAAAGAAGTAAAACGCTTGCGGACCGCTTCTGTACGTCCACCCGTAATTATACCCAGCAACACCCCTTGCTTAGCAGCTAAATGCAGGGAATAACCATCCTTTATGTTGACCGTACGCAGAGGTTCACCCTCTGAACTCATAGGGATAACATTGGCACTCAGCACACCGTCCACATCAAAAACAAGGGCTTTTATCTTTTTCAAATCATAGTTTATGGTACTCATTGCACTTTTTTCTTGTTCATTATAATATACCTATATACAGCAAAACATTCGTTCAAAAGAGGCAAGCATCGGCGTCCGGTTATCTTATTGCCAACCGATGTATATTCTCGCTAATCTCCCGATATAGTTCCAGCATTTGCGGCTCATCGGCAAGCATCCGCAGATGCTCGTCAATGACATTCTCATCATAGCGCACAGCCGGTCCTGTCTGTGCGGCAAGCGGTTCCAGCTCATGCACCTTACGGGCCGTCTCGTCTATCAAGGGGAGCATTGCCTCGAACGGCAACCCGTACTTTTTCAGCAGTTCAGCAGCCAACACATACATGTGATTGGTAAAATTGCACGTAAACACAGCCACCAGATGCAAACTTTTGCGCTGCTCAGAACTTGCTTCATACACTTTTTCCGATAGGGCTGAGGCAATATCCTTCAGAAGCCGCACATCCTCTTCCGAGTTGCCTTCCACAAAAAACGGTATCTGTCCAAAATCCACTTCACGCTGCTTACTGAAAGTCTGCATCGGATAAAGCACTCCATGACGCGCAACATGCCCCTGCCAAATATTCATAGGAATACTGCCGGCTGTATGCACCCATAAAGCATTCTCCTTTCCAGAAACAATCTGGGGTAATAATTCCACAAAAGCCGCGTCCTTCAGCGAAACGATATAAAGCTGCGCCTCCTTCGTAACCGCCTGCAGATCCGTGGTATATACCGCCTCCACCGTCTGTGCCAATTCCTGCGCTGATTCTTTTGTACGACTGTAGACCTGCACAATACGAAACCCTTTCCAATAAAGAGCCTTTGCCAGATTAGTAGCCAGATTTCCGGCACCGATAAAGGCAATAGACGTATCTTCTATACTTCTTCCCGCCATACACTTATCTTGTTGCCAACCAATACAGAATAGCCCCTAATACCAGCAATGCCAGTGGCAACAGATAAGCCGACATCGTACCGAGCAAAGCCGTTATCAATCCGAAGTTCAATATCAGCCATAAGCCTATCAATACCAATCCCACCGACTTGTCATGCTTGAACAGCAAAAAAATCACTGCGGTATACAGCAGAAAATTATCCTTATTCATCACCCATGGCAAGCCGATTGCAGAGAAATGCACCAATTTGTCTACCAAATAAAGAATACCGAATACAATCAGTGTGATGGCAGTGGCCTTATACGTATCACGGTTATTGTTTGCTTTTGCTGCACTCACTGTTACTTTCCTCCGTATTTATTGATATGTATCTTTTCCCACTGCAGATTGTCTTCATTGAAAGGCTTACGCTCCATCCCCTTATGACCGATAGCAATAACACTAAGCACCTGCAGTTGCAAAGGAATATCCAGCACCTCGTGCACATACTCGCCTGAAGGCATACCGGAAGCCGTAAAACGTTCGCGCACCTGCACCCAGCAGCTTCCCAGTCCCATATCTTCGGCCTGAAGTTGCAGGTAAATGGAGGCAATGGAGGCATCCTCTATCCACACATCGCTTGCCAACGGGTCGGCAACAACCACTACTGCCAATGCCGCATCGGCAATGAACTGCGATGCCTGCTCCTTGCAATAGGACAATTCCTTCAATTTATCCTTCTCGTCTACCACTATAAACTGCCATGCATTACTACGCTTCGACGTGGGTGCCATCAAAGCAGCTTTCATCAAAGTAACGACTTGTTCTTGTGTCAATTCTTCTTCTGTAAACTTCCGCATGCTGCGGCGGGCTTTTATCAATTCACTGAAACTTTCCATAACATATTCGTGTTTAGCGAAGGCAAATTTAGATAAAATATCCGGGAATGGCGAATAAAAGCCCTTACAATCTTCTCCCCGCTTCCTTTTGTATCAGACAAGCAGATAGGCGGTATCCGGAGCAACCGAAAATTCCTCTAAATAGATTATCCAGTCGGTCACATCCTCTACCGTAAACCACGCCTCATCACCCTCGTGCATGTGGCTGACGTCGTAAGGTTCTTGTATAAGCTGTCCCTTGAAGCGTTCTCCATCAAACTCCAACAGCTTAAACCAAATATGTTCGCGGTCGTCAGCCTGCTCGGCACTGTCTGTCTTCAAGCCAATTTTAAGCAAGATAGAGCTTTCGTCCTTCTTTGCCATGTATTTCACAAGACCGAAACGCTCGCGAGCCAACGCACTCATGCGATTGGTCTCACGGGTACTAATAAAGAATAGTGGATTCTCACCCCACATGCTATCGTATTCGGACACCTTCCGCAGTCTGCCCTTTTTCTCGTCGTCCTCACTCGTATAGATGAACACGGGTGCCGTGCGGCCGTTGTGTCCTTCCTCACGGTCGTCCGCACTGCCAAGAGCGAGGCTTCGGTACTCATCCAGCGCCTTTGTCCACGAAACGTAGGTGGCCACTATCGGCAAACGGTCATTCAACATTCCGATATATACGCCAGCACCTGGTTCGGGAGTCCTATCGTCTTTATCGAGCAGATGACTGGCAAGGGTGGAAATCAAGTAATAATGGTTGTTGTAATTCTCCTTGTCTGATTTCAGAATCTCAAGTTCATACAAACCGCAACGGTTCAATCCGTGCGTATGCAACCACACCTCGCCTCCTTCATCAGTCACAGCATGTACCGTAAACAAAACACTCGTTCCGGGAACTACCGCCGAGTCGGCAGCTAGAGTGGCCCACCGAGCACAAACCAGTTTCTCGGCACTTTCGTCCACAATGGCAAGCAGGTCGGGCACCATAGCTACAGCAATCTTCAGTTGCAGATGGTAGGACTTCTGCCCGTCAACGCCGAACTTCATGAACACCGTAAGTGCCCTATCGGCTCTGCCAATAGCATATAGTTCTTCGTCAGTGAAATAATAATCCCGACGATTAAACATATCAGGCATTGAAAAATCACCTTCATAGAAGCCTATTTCATACACTTCGCCATCATATCCTACTTCCATATATCCCGGTTCGTCTTCATCAGGCAAACGTTTTTTCAACAATTCCACTCCAGAGATAGCAGCCACGCGCTCAAAAAGCCGTACCGACAAATCCATTCCACCCTCCTTAGGCACTGCCATCATATAAGAGGACTCTTCCCAGTAGCACAGCGGCTGTTCTTCGAGAACCGTTTTCTTTTTCTTAAAAATCATATCCATTCTTTTTATGTAAGACTTCAGCTATAGTGACAAATTTAATAAAAAAGCCTACCCATGCCAACCGAAATTTCAGTTTTTTTGTTAAGTTTGCAAGCAATGCCCCTCAAACTCACTACATATTACCGTGGGAGCAAGGTTCCTGACCTACCGGGGACCAACACCTTCCATTCCACGGAGTTGTTTCGAATCTACGAGGAAACTCCGGGGTATACCCCCATACTCATTGTGGCATCTGAAGATGACAAGCCCGTTGCGAAACTGCTTGCCGCCATACGTAAAAGTATCCGCATGTTTCCCCCCGGCATCATAAAAAGATGTGAGGTGTACGGTATGGGAGAATATTTCGACAACGAGGCAGACAAAGAGGCTATCTTCAGTGACATGTTGCAAAGGCTTACCAATGAAGCATTGCGCGATTCTTTTCTCATCGAGTTCCGCAACCTGGAAAATGCCATGTTCGGATACAAATCTTTCCGGGCCAACCAATACATCGCCATCAATTGGCTACGGGTGCGCAACTCACTGCACAGCGTCGAAAAGGTGGAAGAGCGTTTCAGCCCGTCACGTATCCGGCAAATAAAGAAAGGCCTCAAAAACGGTGCCCAAGTGCGGGAAGCACGTACCAAAGAGGAGATTCTCTGTTTTGCCCAGATGTTGCGCCACGTATATTCTTCCAAGATACGGCGCCACTTCCCCAGCATCAAGTTCTTTCAGCATCTCGAAAACCAATTGACAAAAGGGAAACAAAGCAAAATCTTCATCGTCACTTATAAAGAGAAGATTATCGGTGGCAGTGCATGCATTTATTCAGATGATAGCGCCTACCTGTGGTTCTCCGGTGGCATACGCAAGACTTATGCCCTGCAATATCCGGGTATTCTTGCTGTATGGAAAGCACTGGATGATGCCAAACAACGCGGATACCGCCACTTAGAGTTCATGGATGTGGGACTTCCCTTCCGTAAACATGGCTACCGTGAGTTCGTTCTCCGCTTTGGAGGAAAACAAAGCAGCACCCGACGCTGGTTCCGTTTCCGTTGGAACTGGCTGAATCGGGTGCTGATAAAGATGTATGAATAAAAACGGCTTTATTGGGATATTTTAAATACGACAGTGCTATATGCGCCCATTTTTACCATAATGTCATCACCGTCCTTCTTCTGCTGAATATCCCCATTTACTCCGACGGCTTTCTCTATCTTATCCGTCAGTGTAATTTCAGTGGCAGAGACACCAAAGTTATGTATTACCAACATTTTCTCTGTATCCTTCGTCATATACCAAGCAGCAATAGTCTTACCGGCAGTGGTATTATTTTCATTGTAAATGCCATGTTTTGACATCTTTCCTTCAGCCAATGAAGGATAAGTATTACGTAGTTTGGCAAACCGAATATAAACATTCAACAGAGAACTTTCATCATTCTGCTGTTCCACCACAGACTTTATGCTGGAAGCTACCCCCTTGTCTATCTTATCCGTATAGGCAGTCACCGTATTATCTCCCCACAACATCGGACCGCGCACATACTCGTCACCATTGTCCTTCATTCCATAGAGTCCCAGTTCTTCACCATAATAGATATAAGGTTCGCCCGGACCGGTCAGTAAGACAGCTGCCGCCAGTTTCTCCTTATCAATGGATTTACCCAGTTTGGAAGCAGTACGATCTTCATCATGGTTCGAAAGTTTGGTAGCTTCTATGTAATCTGTCCGGTTAGCAGCATAAAGCTGTTGATAGCTCATGATATCTTTTACAAAGTAACAACCCGTACTGTTATTAATGGCCCACTCCAAACGATACCAAAAGTCAAACTCAAACAGTGCGGGAAGCCCTTGATAATAAGGGGCTACTTCACTAGCACCCGAAAGAACTTCACCCACGATGTAAAGGTCTTCCGTCTTACCCTTCTGTTTATAATAAGCATTCAGTTCATCATAGAAAGTTCTCGAGAAAGTCGGATTTTCTGAACCTCCAGCATTATGATAGATATGTTTCACTGCATCAAGACGGAATCCATCTACTCCACGGTCTATCCATCCCTTAGCTGCTGCGACCACAGCCTTGAATGCCGGAGAACTTTTCAAATCAGACAATTTACCGTAATTAAGGTCGGCAAAGGAGGCTGTATAGAAATGAGAGTGATAATACCATAGGTTCATAGACTCAAACATAATATCTTCTGCATCCTCACCTTGCTTTAAAGCAAAAGGTTCGCCATATTTCAGACGAGTACTGGTAGAGGCAGCACCATATTTACGGTTGCCCCAATCTGTATTGCTGGTACGAATCAAGAATCCCCAAGGTGAAGAGAAGTCCACTGTCAATTCATAAATACCATTTCCCTTATCATAAAATTTCTTACAAACAGCAGGGTCACCATAATAAAGATACTTGGCACCAGTAGTTGTCTGGTCTGTATTATCCGTATCCGCCTTTTCTGCAACGCTCACCGTCACCGTAGGTTTTGAAGCATTCGACCAATCGAGTACAAATTTATAACATCCGCTTACGACATCTGTTGAAGCTGTCGTAGAATACCATTCTCCCGAATTATATCCGTTTCCCCCTTCACTGGAAATCATATCAATTTTTCCCGCCTTGATGTCAGCTTCCGGGTCTTGAGAGAATATGTAGTAATTGCGATATTCACTGTCAGTAGAAGATTTTGCAGCCAAAAACCACGGATGCTCCACACTCGTATGGTTCAAGACATAATCCAGATAAATTTTAATGCCCCGATTATGAGCCTCGGCAACCAATCGGTCAAAATCACTTTCCGTGCCGAACTTCTGATTCACCCTCGTATAATCTGTCACATCATAGCCATGATACGAAGGAGATGGATGAATAGGAGAAAGCCAAATAGCCTTCACACCCAAAGCATCTATATAATCCAGTTTAGAAATTAAGCCATTAATATCGCCATAACCGTCACCATCGCCATCGGAAAAGGAGTAGACCAGTAACTGATAAGAGATGTCCGCACGTTTCTCCCCATCCCAATCTGTAGGAGTTGCAGTTATCACAGTCCATTCTGACGGCGTTGGCTCCGGCTCCGGTTCCGGCGTTGGTGTAGTACCATTATCATCACTGCAAGCAACCAAGCAGAATGATAACACACAAAATAAAAAAAAAGAAAGAAGCTTTATTGTCTTCATATCATTAGATTTTCAAATTATTATGATTCAAAGATAAGGAAGATAAAATAGCTGATAGACAGACTATAATGAAAAAGTGGAGTTAAAGGACGAAAACGTTTGCATAGTTCCCAAACACATCTATTGAACATCTGTATACCGTCTTCTGATATCCACGAAATCTTTTATCATCTCCCAATATTGTTCCCTGGTTTGGGGACGAGGATGCCAATCCGGATCCGGATTATTGCTGACAGCCTCATTCCAATTAGTATCATCCATAAACTTATAGTCTATACTACAAGAGGACAATCCACTAATCGGCTTAAGGAATATATATCCGTCAAATAAGTCTGCCAACGTAAAATCATTATATCCCATTGAGTAATAGCTATCATCATCCAACTTACCTAAAGGTGTACCTTTTAAATCAAACCCTATAGGTTTATTGTCCATCCTCCCCATTATGGCCTCCAATCTACCTAAAGCAGGAGAAAGTAATGCCGGCTGACGGTTTAAACGGTTCGGGAAAGGTTGATGCAAAGCTATTGCAACTACTTTCGATCCATATTTAGAGTACAACAAATTTCCAAGAAAATTCTGTTCGTAACGTACATAACCCGGAGACGTATAATCATAGTAGGGAAAATGATAAAAAGTAAAAGCATGGGGAGTTCCGGTCAATACTAATATCTTCTGTCCTGACGCCAGAACTTCCCGTTCCAGCAATCCACACCGAAAGTCTTCTGTATTTCCCAATGGAAATACCTCATGCATATTTTCCGGAGTTCTAACTCCGGAGAATTTCTGCCAGTTATAATGATAACTGATATTCAATATCCGGAATTTCCTTGCATCTTTGGGCAGTGAACGGTTCCATTTCCATGCAGCCCTATAAATTTCCATATATTCAGTAATCGCCCATCGGGTATTATAATTGAACATCAGTTCGCGAGCCACTTGCTCATCATACTTCGGAGCATTGATTAGAGAATCCAACCGTCGCTGATCTTCGTATGCCCCAAACTCCATACCCAGTACAATATTATTCTCGTATAACTTAGGTATCAAATTACAAACAAAGTCCAGATTTTCTTTCACCCCATGGTCTTCTGCTAATAACACAATATCTGCCTTCCGGAATTTGGCTACCAGATAGTCATCAGGCGACATCGCCTCATCATGCAAATAGGCGAGGGCAACCTCCTGAATTTTATCCTGCGCACTCAATGGCAACAAAAGAAACAACAGGCAAAACAAAATACAATTAAAAACTTTACGAATCATACTTATAAATCAAAAACAATACATTCCTTTCATCATCATCTCTCAGTTCCTATCAAAAATTTCACCGGATATTCCAAACGCTTCATCCAATCCGTTTCTATATGCGCAGCTCCCGGAAAGACCTTGGATATCCACATAGGCTTGGTCCATCCTTTTTCTTTCATCAGCTTATCCAATTTGTCTTGATAAGGAGGATAAAAAGCATCCAATGTCGCGTCTCCCCTATCCATATAAATCAGTCTGCTATTAGCTTTCGGCAAATGATCGGCAAGATAACTTTCAAAAGCAGAAAACCACAAATCAGTCTGCTCCTTAGTAGGCTGTGTACTACTGATAATCATGGTGAGATGGGTAGACAAGCAAGCTGCTCCACCAAAAATCTCAGGATATTCACATATTGCATACAGAGAAATCAACCCACCCATACTGGAACCCATTACAAACGTATGCTCTACTCCCTTATTAGTTGAATACTCCTTATCAATAAAGGGTTTGACTTCCTCTACTAAAAAACGGAGATAATTGTCCGCATTAAAGTGAATGTTTTCAGGTATGTTTCCATTAGGCAGATATTTCAAAGCTTTTTGTGGGAAATAATCTTCATACCTGCTTTGAGCGATATTAGCAATACCAACCACAATACATGGCCTTATCTTTTTCTCTTCCAACAGTTCTCCCAAAACCTCATCCACTCCCCATTCTACTTTATTCCAAGTGGAAGCAGCATCAAAAAGCATTTGTCCGTCATGCATATAAATGACATCGTATCTGTTTTCTGGAGAATAATCTGAAGGAAGCCAAACAAAAACATCACGAGGAGCTACAATGGCCGATTTGAACAGAGGATACTCCACGAGTTTTCCAGATGAAACAGTTTGTTGTGCAACACTCCATTGACACAATAAAAAACTGAATAAAACAAATAAAGTTCTTATTTTCATGACCTACGATATATAATCTATTTTTTTATATCTCTATATAAGTAACCAATATAATCACGATAGAATTTTTCAACATCTTTCCAAAAATAAAATGGAGCTATTTCACTCTTTATTGGAATGGTTGTTTCTTTTTCATTCAACATAAACTTGACAATTATTTCATCCGTACCTCTTTTTCGATAAAAAATAATTTGTACATTAGCAGCCATAGGAACAATTTTATAATCACTCCATACTCTATAGAAGTTTTCAGAATTGGTTTCTTCTCCATAACACCCTTCCAAATGAAGAAGACCGGTCAATGGCATAACATTTCCATCATGTCCAAATCTCAATGTAGCAGCCATTTCATCATTTTGTATGGCTTCATTTGCAGAATCCAATATATTTTCAAGTAAAGGAATAAAAGTTCTTTGTACAATCTCCTTTCCCCAAGGACAAGTTCCATTACAAACATAATGCTTATAATTATTTACCTGCCAGATATCAAACAACTCTTCTTTTTCAAAAATATCATAAAAGGACAAGTCTAATTCCGTATTCTGAATATCTGATGCAATCCAATATAATCCCATCATCAACTGCTCCTGATTGACATGCTGTTGCACATAATTTTGGTTTGAAAACAAAAGTCTCATCAATCTTTCCGGATGAATATGCTCTCTACAAAACTCATGATAATCTTTCCTCCAATCAGACTCATCCGAAGTAAACTCACGAGCATTCTCATTCCAATAATTCAAATAGCGCATATAGCGTTCACCTGAACCATAAGTAAATTGTAACTCAGGATTCAACCCCTTAAGGGTCTCACAAAAAGTAGCCATACTCAATGCGCAACGAATTACAACAGTGGAGCAAGCACTTATTTTCCGTTTACCTTTAAATACATCCGGAAAATTATAAAACATACGTTCAGAAATACTACGATGCTGTCGATATCCCAAAGGAGTAAGCTGCCCTCCCAACCCCTCTGCATCTCTCCAAACCACTTCAAGCCTACTACGAACACTCTTCCCTTTATCTGTCAGAAAACCTACAGCATCTGCTTTATCCAATATTTCCATTACTGTTTGGTATTCAGAATCAGAAATAAGATAGCGAGATCCATGCCGCCCATAATGAGAAATATAAAAAGGGGTATATCCTTCAGGAGGAAGAGTATATTGTTCACTTATTTCAGGATAGGCATAATATACACTGGCGCTTTTATTGGGATCAGCACTTATTTCTTCAAAGGCTGTCTGGGCTTTACTTGTTACAACCGACAATATCAATCCACAGACAAGGACAAATCTCATTTTCATGCAAATTCATTTTAATAAAATACACCCATAAACACAGAATCGGCTGTCTAATCACTCCATTACGACGTTCATCTTGCTCTATCTTGAATAATAACATATTCGACAAAATGACATTCCTAATTGTAGTGTTCAGACAGCCGATTCAATTCATATCTCTCAGTATAAATTCTTTATTTTACAACCGTAATTGTATTAGGATTAGTTGACATATCTACTGTTATAGTATAGTTACCATCTTCAGCCACCTTCATGTTATTTCCATCTTGATTGACTGGTATTTTAGTACCAGGAGTAAGGGCCACCTCACAACCACGGTTCATATCCCAGGCAGCATTAAAACGAATTTTAAACTCATCGGTAGTTGTAAGAGTCACATCCGACAACGTCCATACATTCTTTTCTGCATCATATACAAAGACTGCATCATCTTTCCAATCATTGAAAGAACCAATCAAGCCAACCTTATCAATGCGCTGCATTTCAAAAGTACCGGTAGTCATATCCACTTGGATATAATAATAGCCCGCCGGAGTATTAATATTACCAGAGCCACCATATACTCCCTTCCCATAACCAGCCTCATTCAATTCGATCGTACCAGCAAAGTCTTGTCCCCAATCTGTAACCGGAGAGAACTTCCACTCATTGCTTGTCATATTGACGCCACCTTCAAATTTACCTTCACCATTACCCCCTAAATATAACGTAAAGGGTACATTCCAGTTTTGAGCTCCAGGAAGATACAGTTTTTCCGGGAATGAGGTACTTAATATTTTCGCTGTATAAGGATGGCTATTCACGTCAAGTACAACCTTATATTCACCGGTTTCCTTTTCAAATACCATATTATCGCCGCCATCACGGAAGTCACCATTCTTATCAATGGCAAATCCCCAATTGTCATTCGCACGGAACTTATATTCTCCATCTTGAGTCAATGTTGTAACAACAGAATAAGTATTTGCGGTTGCATCATATTCCATCGGCAGTTCAGCATTCCATCCATTAGGTGTGGCAGCACCTATCATTCCCATAGAATTAATTTTAACAATCTGAAGAGTACCAAATTTGATATCCGCACTGATACGATATAAACCAGCAGGGATTGTTATAACTCCACTACCAATAGTACCTGATGTTACAACATTTCCCTTATCATCAGTAGTAGTCTCAACATCATCACTACCATATTCTGTTTGTGTATCTTGGTCAATAAACTTAAACGAGACACCACTTTCCAAATTAACAAAACAGTCAAACAGTCCCTTAGTTACTGTACTATGAGGGAGCTTCTTATCTGTTCCACTTATTAACAGATATGCTGGATAAGTAGCCTTATAAGTAGTAATACTAATGCTCAAGGGAGCTGAAGGAATACCTTCCGGATAAGTTTCGGAATAAGCTTTTACTATAAATTCCACATCAGCGGCTTGTGCTTCAGGCGCACCTGAAGCTACCACCAATTCATTCCATTCATCCACCGTTTTAGAACAAGCTGTTTCGGTTAACCCTGTTGCAACTTCAGTCAATTCACCGCCATTATAGGTGATATAAACATTATAAGTGATTGCCTCGCCATACTCTAAACGCGCAGCTTCCCACGTCAGTAACTGCAATTCTTCCGCAGGAGCTGTGATGTCAAGAATTACATCAGCCGCATTTGCTGTAAGCACCGCAGAAACAGCATCACCATACGAGTAAACAGTCATCAATTGTGCTGCTGATTTATATCCACCATTCTCATCTGTAGCCTCTACATAGAAAGACAAATCAAAAGATGCATTTTCCGGAATGCCTTGAACACCTCCTAACAATGTCTGGAATTCATTCTTTGTCAAGGTCAAAGACAATCCTTTAGTAGAAGAACCTACTTGTACTGGAGTTGCATCACCATACTGCGCATAAAGTGTGTAGCTGGTTTCGCCTTTCATAAAACGAGCAGCCGACCATGCCCATGTAATAGATTCTGACATTGTGTTCTTGGTCATCAGAATAGTACCATTATTCACAAGTTCAGGAGCTGCCGGTTCCTTGGAAAAAGTATCCTCAATATCTTCCTGACATCCCGTAGCAGCTATCATAATGATAGCTGCCATGAACATATATTTTAAATATTTTATCATATCTCTTTATTTTTGAAGATTAAAACTTTATTATTGCTTCACAAGTTCCAGTACATAAGGAGTACGGTTACCGTGGAACACAACTATATAAGTACCAGTTTCCGGTACACTGATATTATCTTTTCCTGCTTCTAGTTCATATCCACCGGCAACAGCAGTACTCATTGTGCCAGTTGCCCCCCAATTTGTGGTCCAAGCACCATCAACACGCACTTTTATGGATTTACCAGCTTCCAATGCAATAGGCTCAGTCTTCCAACTGCTACTTAAATAGTCATAAGTAAAGATTGCATCAGGATTACCCTCACCCCAATTATTGAAATCACCTGTCAGACCTAATTTATTGCCAATAGCTTTCTTATCAATCGTCATCACAGTCTTATTTACAGTTATCTCAAAAATATTACCTTCAGAAAGTGGTAACGACAAGTTAGCATCAGCCTGTTCCGGACAATTCCAAGAAGGTTTCAAATCATTATATCCCCAATTGTCTCCACTCCAAGCCTGCTGCGCTACAACCTTAAAGAAAGAGCGTGTGGCATCATCTCCTGCCGCAGTCTTCGAGAAGTCTGCCATACAGACATAAGTATTGGAACCACCAGTTGTTTCCCAGAAAATCGGAGCGTTGTTAATATCCCAACTTCCACTAAACTCACCACATAAATAGAGGGAAGTCAATGGTGCAGAATAAGTCGTTACACTAAAATTATTGGAAACAGCAGAAGCAATAGGCTCATAATTATCTGTTCCGTACATTTTAGCTGTTACATAAGCAGACACAGTGGCTGTTTCATTAGCAGCAACCCCCAAACTATTTATAACAACTCCATTTAAGTCTCCCTTAGATATTGCATAGGAAGTTGTAGAAGAAGTTCCCAATAAAGCAGAGTTCTCACCGGAAGTCAAGTATACAGAATAAAGAATCTGGACCGGAAGCCCGAAATCCGCTGCTGTCCAAGTAAAAATCACATTCTCATTCGCTGAATTATCAGCATTTACAATTACATCACTGCACTGCCCGATCACAGGAGAAACAAAGCTCTCAGGAGTACTGATTTGAGGTGTATCCACATCCGTTTCACACGAAGTGAATAGAGCTGTCGCAACTGCTGCAAACAGCATTATATTTTTAAATAGTCTCATATTGCTAAAGTTTTATCATTACAGTTTCTTATTGATGTATTAATAACCAGGATTCTGAACCAAATTAGGATTCTCGGTCAAATCGGTACTCAAAATCGGATAAATTGTACGATATGATGGTAAAGCAGTTCTTCCGTCAGGTACACCACCCTTATAAGGCCAAGGGAATGACATGGAAGTAAAATACCCATAACGGATCAAGTCTGTACGACGATGTCCTTCCAACATCAGTTCGCGAGCGCGCTCTTTCAAGATAAAATCCAAATCAATGGACGAAGGCATAGAAACTCCCGCACGATCACGTAAAGCCTTAACATATCCCAATGCTTTAGAATCTGTTGTTATTCCGCCATCCAGACGAGCTTGTGCCTCTGCATAAATCAGATACATTTCAGCCAGACGAATCATCGGGAAATCAATGGAAGAGAACTTCTCATAGCTATCACTTGAGTAAATGTTTCCTTGAGAGTCACGACTTGAAAATTTCCAGCATCTCCATCCTGTTTCTGCTTTTGACTTATCAAATGCCTCTACACAACCTACGTTAGAGAAGAATGCACGTTTATCACTGGCAGCTCTATCATATCCTATACCAGAACCACCCCACTCAACGCCAGATAATTCAAAATATTCAACAAATTCATTCGGGACATGATACCCGTTCCATCTTTCACGAGCGATATGGCTTCCTTCCGGATATCCCAGTTCTTTTGCAATAGCTTCACTATTGGCATCATCCAAACTACCGGAAACCAAATGTGTTGTCCCCCCCCAACTCTGAGTTCTATCACGATCGTAACCAATTGCAAAAATCATCTCTTTTTGAGCATTAGCGTTTTCACTGTTATCCTGCATAAAGAGTTCTTCATAATTATTACATAGTTGGTATCCCATACCAATAGTAGCCTCAGCCGCCGAACGAGCATCTGCCCAACGAGCTGTGCCTGTATATACTTCAGCATTTAGATACATACGCGCCAACAAAGCCTGGGCTGTACCTTTCGTTACACGTGGATAACCAACAGTACCAACAGCCGGCATATCACTACCGGAAACCAAATCCAATAATTCACTTTCAATCCATTGGAACAAGGCTGTGCGTCCTATCTGCGAAGGCAGTTCTCCACCAATATTTTCTTCAAGGGCAAAAGGAGGATTACCATACAAGTCCATCAGCATATAATAGGCATACGCACGCAAAAAACGCGCTTCTGCACGAAGACCGGCAACTCCTTCTACAGAAGAACCTTTACTTTGAAGCAAGAATTCATTGGCACGGGTCACAGTCACCATGCAGCGTGTATACACCGCTATCGTAGCAGCATTAGGAGTAGAAGTCCATGAGTTATTCTGTGTATCAGTAATATAACTATCCCCCCATGTACACTTCAGAACATCACAAGACATCTCATTTAATACAACATACTGGCGTATCAATTCGCTCTGACCGGCATCTTCTACCGCTATGTCAGAACTACCCGGATCATTCTGGCTAACCAAAGAGTAAGAACCATAGATATATGCTAATCCTTTTTCAAAATCCTCCAATGTTTGATAAGCCTGCCCAGCAGTCTTATCCGTTTCATTTAACGGCAATGTATCCAAATCTCCGATACAAGCATTCAACGTCAACATAGACGCTACAATTGCCAAGCTATATATAATCTTTTTCATAATCATGTACATTCTCTAGTTTAGAAATTAATATTCAGACGCACGGTGTAGAGACGAGGACGTGGAATCAAATTGTTATCTACACCATCTGCTGCTGTAAGCTCAGGATCAAGCCCACTATATTTAGTGATGGTAAATACATTTTGTACAGAAGCTCCTACACGGATTTTTCCATTCCAATGAGCAAACTTATCAAAAGTATAACCTACATTAATATCATCCAGACGGAAGAAAGAAGCATTCTCCAGGAACATATCTGAAACTTGCTGGTACTCAGTCAAGGCTTCAGTCCATCCAGTCTTCAAGCAATAAGTAGACAAGTTATTGATATATCCTTTACTATGGTCGTCCGAGTATGAAGTCGAATTATTCTTAGCAACCTTATTCAGCGCATACCCCCCTAAAGATCCGTGAGCATTAAAACCAAAGTCCCATTTTTTATAAGTGAACTGAGAACCGATACCGAAGAAGAATTTCGGCAAAATACTCTTACCAGTCACATAACGGTCATCTTCTGTAATCTGTCCATCACCGTTACGGTCCACTAACGTATTTTCAATGGCTTTTCCATTTTCATCATAAGCCTGCTGGAACAGATAATAAGTATAAGGAGTATACCCCACACGATACAGAGAAGTATAACCACCAATACTACTCATACCTGCACCAACCTGAACCCCCAGATAGTCATCACCGCCTGTATTCGTCAGTTTTGTAATCTCTGTCTTCTGCCAAGTTCCGTTCACATTAATAGTCCAGCGCATATCCTTCTTTTCAATAGGAATGAAGTTCAAGTTAAACTCTAATCCCATATTCTTCATATCACCAACATTGGAAATAACTTTATTAGAGAAGTTAGAGCCCATCGGAGTATTGATATCATTCAGCAAATCATATGTTTTACGCAAATAAGCATCAATATTACCATTAATACGGCCACCAAAAATTCCAAAGTCTAAACCAACATTATAAGTTTCAGTAGTCTCCCACTTAATATTGGGATTATATGCATTTGGTGCCAATGTGTAAATGTATCCATTGCCCCAAGGTATTTGAGTAGTCAGAGCGGAAGATTCGGTATATTTTGCTTGATAAGCATAGCAACGGTCCATACCTATATCTTGCTGCCCAGTTTTACCCCACCCCAAACGAAGTTTCATACTTGAGAAGAAATTATTGTCTTTTAGGAAACCTTCTTCTGCCACATTCCATGCAAAAGCCGCAGAAGGGAAAAGTCCCCAACGATTATCTTTGGAAAAGCGTGAAGACGCATCATCGCGCAATGAGAAAGTGAACAAATATTTGGAATTAATAGAATAATTAATACGCCCAAAGAAGGAAAGCAAGTAATACTCCCGTCTATCAGTCGGCTTTTGCAGATAAACTTTAGAACGGTCATTATTATAATACTCAGTTTGATTATACTTCACATAATTATGCTGCCAAGAATAACCTGCCATTACATCCAAGTGGTGAATACCAAACTCCTTATTATAATTACCGTAAAATTCCAAAAGTGTATTGGAGTTCTGATTGGCATACTCTTTATAATAGTCGGCTGCACCAGCTCTTTTGGAAAGAATTGAGCCTAATTCATTGTAAGTGGTACCAGTTGTACGTGAAAAGTCATATCCCAGATTCAAGTTCAAACGAAGATCCTCAAAACCATGAATTTTATAATCCAACTGCATATTTCCCATAGAACGCCATGTATCATTCACATTGTAAGGATCATATATCTGCGACAAAGGATTAATACTTGCCATTGTATTAGCAGAACCATCAGATGCATACCAATTGAAATAGCTGCCATCTTCCATTTTAGGAGCAACAGTCGGGGTAAAACTAATAGCGTCACCAATAGCTCCTGAATTAGGATAATTGGCACGATTATATATGCCTTTTGCATTAAGATTTACAGACAAATGATCCTGGAAGAACTTCGGAGTCAAGCTTATGGACATGTTGGCACGTTGGTTATCACCAACTTTCAATGTGGCTTCATCATAAGTATATCCCAAGCTTACACGGTATGGAAGTTTCTCCTTCACACTACCATAAAGGCTAACATTCTGATCGGTAGAAAAAGCTGTACGATAAATCAAGTCCTGCCAATCTGTATTAGCGGTTCCCATCATGGATTGTATATTAGCCAAACGGTCAGTGCCTGCATAAACTTCATTTACATAATTACGGTACTGGTCTCCAGTCATCACATCCAATGTAGAAGTGTTTTGTTTCAAACTATAACTCGAATTATAACTGATCTTCATTTTATCGCCACTACCTTTTTTAGTAGTAATAATAATTACACCATTGGAAGCACGTGAACCATAAATTGCCGTAGCTGATGCATCTTTCAAGACGGTGTAAGATTCAATATCATTGGGATTTACCGATGCCAATGGATTCGCCATACCTGCACCACCTTCCGGAGTAATAGGAACACCATCAATAACAATCAGCGGGTCATTGCTAGCATACAAAGAAGCTGCACCACGAATGCGGATTGTAGCACCTCCCGTAGGGTCACCAGACGCGGGAGTCACTAACAACCCCGGAACCTTACCTTGCAACATTTGGTCAGGAGAAGTAATCGCACCACGATTAATTTCTTCTGCTTTAATGGCAGTTACAGAACCTGTTAAGTCATTCTTTTTAACAGAACCATAACCAATAACTACAACTTCACTTAATAATTCTGCATCATCCTGCAGTGTTACCATAATAGTAGGAGAGTCAACCACCACATCCTGAGTTTTATAACCAATAAAAGATACAGTCAATGTAGTGCCTTTAGGAACAGTCAACGTAAAATTACCATCTAAATCAGTAATTGTACCATTCGTAGTATTACCTTTTTCTACGACATTTGCACCAATCACTTCCAATCCCGTGGCATCTTTCACATGCCCTTTCACGGTAATGTTCTGTGCATAAGCGCCAATTGACAAGAACAACCCCAACATTAGGGTAAGAATCGTTTGACAGATTCTAAGATTAACTTGCTTCATGCATTTAATAAATTAAAGTTAACAATATTAATTACCTATATATATTATTCGAAAAATAATTTTCGTACTTTTGTTTTCTAACGTCTTTCAAGTACCTAAAGCATGACGCAACAAAAATATGCTTTATTAATTTAGTAAAGTATAAAGAAAGAGCAAAATGTGAGAAACGAACAGTGCAAACGATTGCATGCGGTTGCACAAGATAGGGAAATCACTTGATATATCATAATACAGCGTTTCTTTCCACTACACATGTAGCATTCTTGCACATAACATATATGATTATTCTACTGAACTACAGATATTTTCACCGCCTAACGACCGTTAGGCGATTTGTTGATGGCCGTTGGCAGATCGCTTTACGGCCGTCAACAAATCGCTTTACGACCGTTAAGCACTACACAACATCAAGACAAAACAAAAGAAACACAAAGCTTTTACTGAAGAAATGCCATGCATGTATGAACCAAGCAACATACTTTCAGGATATGAATAACGTGTCTGCACAATATTAATATGCCATTAACACGATATTAACAAAATGGCCGACATGATATTAACTTGTTACATTACAATAAGTTAACATCATATCAGCCCTAAAAACAGAGGTGGAAGCAAATTTTGCTTCCACCTTTTTCTGTTGCTTCCACCGCACCTCAAACACCGATGAACAAAGGGTTACAGAGCAGGTGTGGTAGAGTGGAAGCAAATAGTGCTATTTATTTCTCTGAAGTATAAAGTACCAGCTTTCCGGACTTCAATCCTTTAGCCCTTGCCTCAAACACAATCTCACCGGCTTGCTCGCCACTCTGCACAATAGCCGTCAGCTGACCGCTGAAAGCCGGCATCTTGGGCAGATGGAACAAATCGAGGCTGGTAGCATCTCCATTGGCAGCAGCGCGATATTTTCCAGCACCCTTCACCGAGAAGCTTACCATGCGGCTGTCTGCCGGACAAAGATTACCGTCCTTATCCACGACACGGACTGTGATATATGCCAGGTCCTTACCATCGGCAGACAAGCGGGTGCGGTCGGCAACCAGCTCCAGGTGATGGGGCTTGCCAGCGGTACGAATCATCTTTTCTTCTGCAGGCTTACCGGAAGCATCATAAGCCACCACTTTCACTTCGCCCGGTTCATAAGGAACATCCATCCACATCAAGCGATAGCGACGCTGCAAAGCAAGGGAGTCCTGACCTTCCAAAGCACGGCTTTCATCAGCAGTAAGTTTCCGTTGTTTGCCATAACTCTTTCCGTTGACGAACAGTTCGGCACTGGGATAGCTGGTGTAAACAAAAACCGGAGTATTCTCCCCTTCCCTGCCCGGCCACGTCCAGTGCGGAAGGACATGCAGGGTATTTGCCTGCTTGTTCCATAGGCTGCGGTACAGATAGAAACGGTCTTTGGGGAGGCTTGCCAAGTCTATGATACCGAAAACGGAGCTGTGGCTGGGCCAGGAATCCGTACTATAAGGAGAAGGCTCACCCAAATAATCAAAGCCCGTCCAGACGAACTGTCCGATTGTCCAGTCATAATCATCAGCCAAAGCAAAATCCTCATCGGGAAGATTCGACCAGGAACAACACTCCACATCATAACCGGAACACTGATGGTCATCGTACATCACACTTGCCCCCTTCTGTACGGGAAATTTATAGACACCACGGGAACTTACAGTGGAAGCTGTCTCCGAACCGAGCACTATATTCTGTGGAAGAGTCTCATAAGACTCCACATAACGGTGAGCTCGATAATTAAGGCCAGGTACATCAATCATTGCCGCAAACCCGTTGGCAAGCACGCAAGTCACCTGGTCCATACCGCAAGTAACGGGGCGTGTAGGGTCTTCGCGGTGGCAAATATCCTGCAGGAAAGAAGCCACTTTGTAGCCCTCGGGACTACATTGGGTAGGAACCTCATTTCCTATACTCCACATTACCACACAAGGATTGTTCCGATACTGATGCAGCATATTTATCATATCCTTTTCTGCCCATTCGTTGAAATAGCGGTGATAACCATTCTCACATTTGGCAATATCCCATTCATCGAAAGGTTCCAACATCATCATAAAGCCCATCTCGTCACAGAGTTCCACCAATTCGGGTGCAGGCATATTGTGGGAGGTACGGATTGCATCACATCCCATATCCTTCAATAATGTCAACTGACGGCGAAGAGCAGCCACATTGACAGCCGCACCCAACGGGCCCAAATCGTGGTGATTGCATACCCCCTGGAATTTACGGTGCTTACCATTCAGGAAGAATCCCTTATCAGCTATAATCTCAATGCTGCGGATACCAAAACGCGTGGTATATTCGTCAGTCTGTTTGCCATCTACATAAATCTTAGATACTGCCTTATATAAATAAGGTGTCTCAGGAGACCACAGAGACGGAGCATTTATCAGAAAATTCTGCTCAAATGGCTGTCCGTGATTAATTTTCCGGCTATTATCCTTACGGGCTACTATCTTACCGTCCGGCGCAATAATATCAGTAGAAATACGAACATCCGCATCACCGGCATTCCGTATTGTAGTACGCAGACGCACGGAAGCGTATTCAGCAGAAACATGCGGTGTGGTGAGCTGTGTACCCCAAACCGGAACATGGACACGTTCCGTAGTAACTAGGCGGACATTGCGATACAATCCCGCCCCCGGATACCAACGGGAGGACTGGGGTCTGTTTTCCAGACGGACAGCCAGCACATTGTCTTTACCGTCGGCATTCAGCAAACCGGTAACATCGCAATGAAAAGAGTTATATCCGAAAGGCCAGAAACAAGCTTCTTTCCCATTGACATAGACCCGAGCCTCACTCATAGCACCGTCGAAAACCAGAGTGACCTGCTTGTCGGCAGGAGCATCAAAAGCCGTACGATACCAACCGACCCCCACATAAGGCAACCCTCCGGTACGCCCGGTCTTTACGGAAGCTTGCTTTTCAAGGTCTTGCGTAACCGCTACCTCCTGCAAATCGTTGTTGCGGTCGAACGGACCAAAGATGGCCCAATCATGAGGAATGGTCACTGTTTCCCACTTACTGTCGTCGAAATTTGTTTGTGTTGCTTCGGGAACATCTCCCTTGGTGAACTTCCAGTTCTTTTCCAACAATGCTTCTGTACGCTGCGCCATTGCCGCCAAGGCAAAAAAGGCGCAGCAGGAAAAGATAAGTATTGTCTTTCTCATTCTTCTTTTTTAAAAGATTTTGTTAATATAATTATTTAAAAGCATCCATTATCACAGTGGGGCGGCCGTCTTCAGTGAATGCCCCCAGCCGATATTGGTTCGGCCTGCATTCCGGTTCCCAGTAGAACACGCCCTTGCAGCGTCCACCGGTATTCTCCTTGCACTCTTTCAGGATACGTGCCAGTTGGCGTTTCCCTTCTGCCAGCACGGAAGCACTTGCCAGATTCCCTTTGTCGTCGGCACACTCCATGCCGGTTTCCACCACCATCACGTCACAGTTGTATTTCCGGGCTACACTATTAATATTGGCAATACACTCGGTGATAGTTCTATCAGCTGTATATTCCTTGTGCTCGAGCATCGTCCAGTAAGGATAGAGCGACATGCCTATCATATCCCACTTACCGCCATTGGCTTTCAGTTCATTAAAGAACCAGGTATACAATTCGTTGTCATATCCATTGTCCAGATGGACGATGACAATGGCATCGTCGAAGGCGGACTTTACCGCATCGTATCCTACATTGATAAAAGCAGCCAGGTTGGCAAAGTTCTTACGGTATTTCACTTTCTCGGAAGTGCTGTTGGAACCCTTTACATCACATTCCCTCACATCATAGGACGCACCGCTCAACGCAGCATCTTCATCCCAAAGCATCCCCGGACGGATTTCATTACCTACCTGAACCCACTTGGGAGTAACTCCTGCCGCTTTCAGCGCATTAAGTACATCGGCAGTATGGTCGGCGATGGCTTTCTTCAAGTCGACCAAGTTCAGTCCTTTCCATGCAGCAGGCTTATGCTGCTGTCCAGGGTCGGCCCACCAGTCACTGTAATGGAAGTCTACCATTACGTCCATGCCCAGCTCTGCTGCACGCTTGGCTTTCGTCACCAAATCAGCCGTATTGCACCAGTTATCGTGTTCTTTGGGGTCGACCCATACTCTGAGTCGAACCGCATTCAGGCCCAAATCCTTCATCAGCTGGAAACAATCGGTCTCCACACCAGAGGTATTGTAGAATTTCATACCCTTATGTTCCATCTCCGTCACCCAACTGATGTCGGCACCTTTAGCAAAGTCCGTAACCAGAGGTTCCTCCTTATCGGGAAGTCCACCGGCGTTGGGGTCTGTCTCATTATTGCTGCTGCATGCAAATACGGCAAAGGCAATACAAAAAAAGAAAGTCAAGAACTTCATGTGTTTCATGGCGTTATCATCATTAATTGCATACTGCAAATATAAGCATTTAGGGAATATAGAACTATATATCACCTCTATTTGTCAAAATACGGGTGTCTGCAATCGTTTGCACAAACTTACAACCCGATAAACCTCAACGAATAAGCCCAATTTACCATATTACGTTATTTTTGCAATCGGATTAGGGAAGTTTACCTTATCTTTGTCCTCAAAACTATACCATGAATAAACCGCAGATTACCATCAAGGATATTGCCCGGGCGCTGAATGTCTCCCCTTCTACCGTGTCAAGAGCGCTGAAAGACAATCCAGACATCAGCAAGGAAACTCGTGATCTTGTCCATGCCTATGCGCGCGAACATAGCTATAAGCCCAATGTACTGGCTGTAAACCTCCGCGCAAGCCGCAGCAATACCATCGGCGTCATTGTTCCCCAACTGGTACACCACTTCTTTTCCTGCGTATTGAGTGGAATTGAGAAAGCAGCGGCGGATGCCGGATATAATATCATAGTGGCGCAGAGCAGCGAATCGTACGAGCAGGAAGTGAAGATTGTGCATTCTTTCCTTGCCGCCCGTGTCTGCGGAGTCATCGCTTCACTTGCCAAGGATACTTCCAAATACGACCATTATCAGGAGCTGCTGAACAACGACATTCCCATCGTCTTTTACGACCGTATATGTACGGGGTTGAAAACCGAGCGAGTGGTGGTGGACGACTATGCCGGCTCCTTTGCAGCCGTGGAATACATGATACAGACCGGATGCAAGCGCATCTTTTTCTATAGTGCGGCTCCCCACCTGGAGATTACCAAGAATCGCCGGAACGGCTACCTGGATGCCATGAAGAAGTATAAAATTCCAGTGGACGACAGCATGATTCTGTTGTGCGACACCCGTGAACGCGCCATCTCCATCACTCCCGACCTATTGGAAAGCGAAAACCGCCCTGACGGTTTCTTCGCCATCAACGACGAGACAGCTTCAGGCATACTGTATGCCTGCAAACTGGTCGGCATAAAAGTTCCCGATGAAGTATCCATCTGCGGATTCACCGACGGAGCCATTGCCCAAAGCACCGACCCGAAGCTGACTACTGTGGAGCAACATGGCGAGGAAGTAGGTAAAAGCGCTTTCAGCATTCTAATCGGAAAGCTGGAGGGAGAAGAGAAAAGCAACAACAAGATAGTACGTACCAATCTGGTGATAAGAGGAACAACGAAATAATAAAACATATTGAACCATCATGAAAGTAAAACCCGATTTAAGTTTCTGGAAGCTGTGGAACATCAGCTTTGGTTTTTTCGGCGTGCAGATTGCATATGCTTTGCAGAGTGCAAACATCAGCCGTATCTTTTCCACTTTGGGTGCAGACCCGCATAATTTGAGTTATTTCTGGATCCTGCCGCCGTTGGCAGGTATCATTGTACAACCCATTGTGGGAGCCGCCAGTGACAAGACCTGGACACGCTTCGGACGGCGCATTCCTTATCTGTTTATAGGTTCGTTGGTGGCCGTACTCGTCATGTGCCTACTACCCAATGCCGGAAGCTTCGGCATGGCAGTAAGTACAGCCATGATTTTCGGTCTGGTATCGCTGATGTTCCTTGATACCTCCATCAATATGGCCATGCAGCCCTTCAAAATGATGGTGGGCGACATGGTGAATGAGAAACAAAAAGGACTCGCCTACTCCATCCAGAGTTTTCTATGCAATGCAGGTAGCCTGGTGGGTTATCTCTTCCCGTTCATCTTTGCATGGATTGGCATCAGCAATACAGCTCCCCAAGGAGTAATCCCCGCCTCGGTTATTTACTCATTCTACATCGGAGCGGCCATCCTTATCTTCTGCGTCATCTACACTTCGATCAAAGTAAAAGAGATGCCGCCTGCCGAATATGCAGAGTATCACGGCATCACCGAAGAAGAGGAACATGAAAAGACCAACATGCTGAAGCTGCTCATCAACGCTCCGAAAGCATTCTGGACTATCGGACTGGTACAGTTCTTCTGCTGGTTTGCCTTTATGTTCATGTGGACTTATACCAACGGCAGCATCGCTGCCAATGCTTTCGACGCTCCTACAGTAGAGCACCTGGTAGATGGTGTGACCAAAATAGTACTCGACACCAAGAGCCTGCAATATCAGAATGCCGCCGACTGGGTAGGCGTACTGTTTGCCGTGCAAGCCATCGGCTCTGTGCTTTGGGCCATCTGCATACCGATGTTCAAGGACCGCCGCTGCGTCTACTCACTCAGCCTTGTTCTGGGAGGTATAGGTTTCATTTCCACCTACTTCATACACGACCCTTATATGCTCTTCATTTCCTTCTTGCTGATAGGGTGCGCATGGGCTGCCATGCTGGCACTGCCGTTCACCATCCTAACCAACGCACTGAGCGGAGGACACATGGGTACTTATCTGGGACTTTTCAACGGAACTATCTGTATCCCGCAGATTATAGCGGCAGCCTTGGGCGGCATCATCCTTGCCTTGTTTACTCCCAAAGGAGGACTGCCTCCTGAAATCAATATGCTTGTGTTAGCAGGAGTCATGCTGATAATCGGTGCTTTCTGTGTATATTTAATCAAAGAGACCAAAGGAGAGAAAGCAAACTAAGAATCACCCCCGAAGTACTCTGAGACGGAAATATTGACCGACACCGGGCAACATTCCACCTGACACCGGGGAAAGCATCGTTCGGTACCAAGGAACGATACTTTCCCGGTGTCTTTTTGATGTCTTTCCTTGCCTTTCTTTATTTTTGTCCTTACTTTTCTTCTTTATTTCCGCATATTGCTTAACTTTACGGCGATAACTACAGAAAACACGTCGTCATGAAGAAATACCTCAAGACCGATGAATGGAATATCATCGAAGACCAATTCCACCCCGACCGTCAACGGATGTCGGAAAGTATATTCAGTCTCGGAAACGGACGTTTCGGGCAACGGGGGTATTTTGAGGAGCCTTACAGCAGTGACAGTTACCGTGGTTCATTTGTGGCCGGCATCACTTTCCTGGACAAAACCCGCGTAGGATGGTGGAAGAACGGATTTCCCCCATATTACACCCGCATACCCAAGGCTGCCGACTGGAGCCGTATCAACCTGCGCCTCATCGATGAGGAACTCGATTTGGCAGGCTGGGATGTCGACAGCTTCAACCGCCGCCTCGACATGAAAGAGGGTATCTCCTACCGGGACATGGAGGTGACCTCTCCCCGGGGAAACCAGCTCCGCATCCATATAGAGCACATCACGGATATGGCAAGACCCAACCTCTGTCTCATCAAGTACAGTGTGTCCTCCATCAACTATACCGGTAGAATCTCACTCGTGCCCATCCTTGACGGGAATATCGTGGACGATGCCGACCTGCCGAACCTGAAAATATGGAACATCCTGCGTTCCGGTTCTACCAGCGACTGTGCCTACCTCTGGACACAGACCCGCCGGGAAGATGCACAAGTGTGCTACGCCATGACTTACCAATTCTTCAAAAACAACAAGGAAACCACTGCCAATCCCATACGGATAGAAAAGGAAAAGCAGACCGGTTTCAGCGTAGGTGCCGACGTAAAACCCGGAGACAACGTGACACTCATCAAATACACCGCCATCGCTTCTTCTCTTTACCACGAACGGAGTGAATTGGTGGAGCACTCCATGACCGAGGCACGCGAAGCCAAGAACATAGGCTGGAATACGCTGGTAGAAGAGCATCGAAGGGCCTGGCAGGAAATCTGGGACGAAACGGATGTCGTCATCGAAGGGGACCCGGAAGCACAGCAAGGTATCCGGTACAACATATTCCAGCTGTATCAGACTTACCGGGGAGATGACCCGCGCCTGAACATCGGCCCCAAAGGATTCACCGGAGAAAAATATGGCGGCAATACCTATTGGAACACGGAATTGTGTTGTGTACCGTTTTTTCTGCTCTCCACTCCCAAAGAGATTGCAAAGAACTTGCTGGCATACCGGCACAACCAGCTTCCCAAGGCCATAGAAAACGCCCGCAAACTGGGTTTCAAGGACGGTGCAGCGTTGTTTCCGCAGGTAACCAACAACGGAGAGGAATGCCACAGCGAATGGGAAATAACCTTCGAGGAAATCCATCGCAACAATATCATTGTTTATGCCATCGTTCAGCATGCAGTACTGACGGGTAATATGGACTATATCGCCCAATATGGCCTGGAAGTTATGATTGCCGTCAGCCGCTTCTGGAGCCAACGGGTATCCTTCTCCCAACCCAAACAGAAATATGTCATACTGGGAGTTACCGGCCCGGATGAATACGAAAACAATGTGGACAACAACTGGTACACCAACTATTCCTGCATACAATGCCTCAAGATGACCCTCCGTTTTCTGGAAATGATAGCACAGCAATATCCGGACGAATATGCCCGCATACGCCGCATCACCAATCTCGACCAAGTAAAGGAAAGCGCCCGGTGGAGAGACATCATCGAACACATGTATCTGCCGGAAGACAAGGAACGGGGAATTTTTATCCAGAATGACGGCTATATGGATAAAGTACTGGAAAGTACAGATAACATTCCTGCCGAAGAACGCCCCATCAACCAACATTGGTCATGGGACCGCATTCTGCGCTCTTGCTACATCAAGCAAAGCGACGTGTTGCTCGGACTTTACCTTTATTATTTCTATTTCGACACGGAAACCGTCCGCCGCAATTTCGAGTTCTATGAGCCGATGACCGTACACGAATCCTCCCTTTCTCCCCACATCCATTCCATCCTGGCTGCACGCATCGGCAAAGTGGAAAAAGCTTACCAGCTTTTCCTGCATGCCACGCGGCTTGACCTGGACGACTACAACAACGAAGCGGACCAAGGTCTGCACATAACCAGTATGCCCGGCAGCTGGCTGGCCATTGTACGCGGATTTGCAGGTATGCAGGTGCTGAAGGAGACATTGTGTTTCTCCCCCGTCATACCGCAAAAATGGGACAGCTATTCATTCAAGGTGAATTATCTGAAAAACACACTTCACATACGGGTAGGAAAAGAAATCGAAATCTCGCTTACAGCAGGCAGCAAAGTGGACATACAAGTCTACGGACACCCATATACGCTGGAACGGGGGACGGAATTAAAAATTAATGTGCTCATGTAATTAACCATATTGGCACATTAAATCATCATTTATCCTATAACCGGGAGAACATTTGGTTGTTTTCCCGGTTTTATGTTTTTATATATACCTGAACGAATAACTATATACTTGTTTACCAATGAAAAAAATGTTTCTTTTCGCCCTGGTCACGACGTTGCTCATCACGTCGTGCGGGCAAAAACAAAAGGGTAGCAATACCCTTATCCGACCGGTGAAGACTGCACAAGTCAGTTCACAGTCGGTTATCCGCAAAGACTTCTCCGGAATGGTGGAAGCCGTGGAATATGTGAGACTTGCCTTCCGCGTCAGCGGACAAATCATCAACCTCCCGGTTGTAGAGGGACAGCGGGTAAAGAAGGGGCAACTGATTGCCGCCATCGACCCACGCGACATCTCCCTGCAATATGCAGCCGACAAAGCTGCCTACGAAACAGCTGCCGCACAAGTGGAACGTAACAAACGGCTACTTAGCCGCCAGGCTATCTCCGTGCAGGAATACGAAATCAGCGTAGCCAACTATCAGAAAGCAAAATCCGCCTACGAGTTGTCCGGCAACAATATACGGGATACGCGGCTGACAGCCCCTTTCGACGGTTCCATCGAAAAACGGCTGGTAGAGAACTATCAGCGTGTCAATGCGGGAGAAGGGGTTGTACTACTGGTAAATACACAGAAACTACGAGTCAAGTTCACCGTACCGGATGATTATCTCTATCTGCTCCGTGCCAAGGACGTAAAGTTCAAGGTGGTGTTCGACAGCTACCCCGCAGAGGCTTTCGATGCCAGACTGGAAGAGTATCTTGACATCTCCACAGCAGGGACGGGTATTCCGGTGACAATAACAATTGACGACCCGCACTTTGACCGTGCACGTTATGACGTAAAACCGGGATTCACATGCAAAATAAAGCTGGCATCGGATGTCACTCCCTTCCTGGAAGAAAAGCTGATGAATGTACCGTTAAGTGCCGTATTCGGTAACAGTGAAAACCAGAAAACGTATGTATGGGTGGTGGAAGGTAATAAAGTCAGCCGCCGCGAAGTGACCGTTTATTCTCCAACGGGAGAGGCAAACCTGCTTATCTCTAAAGGGCTGGAACCGGAAGAAACCGTTGTGACGGCCGGAGTATACCAGCTGACAGAAGGAGAAAAGGTAAAAATTGATAATTGATAATTAAACAACATGAATCTAGCCAAATATTCATTAGACAACACGAAGATAGTCTACTTCTTTCTGGCTGTGCTGCTTATCGGTGGCATACTGTCATTCGGCAGGTTAGGAAAGAAGGAAGACGCACCTTTCGTCATCAAGTCGGCAGTCATCATGACACGCTACCCGGGAGCGGAGCCGGCAGAAGTGGAACGACTCGTCACCGAACCCATCTCCCGAGAAATACAGTCGATGAGCGGCGTCTACAAGATAAAGTCAGAGTCTATGTACGGACTCTCCAAGATAACCTTCGAACTGCAACCGTCACTCTCTGCCGCATCCATTCCGCAGAAGTGGGACGAACTGCGGCGCAAAGTGCTCAACATACAGCCCCAACTGCCCGCAGGCTCTTCTGTGCCGACCGTCTCGGATGATTTTGGAGACGTTTTCGGCATCTATTACGGCCTGGTGGGTGACGACGGTTTCTCTTATGAAGAAATGAGAAACTGGGCGGAACGAATCAAGACACAAGTCATCACGGCAGACGGTGTGATGAAGGTAGCCCTTTTCGGTACACAGACAGAGGTCATCCATATATTCATCTCCGTAAACAAGCTGGCAGGAATGGGTATCGCCCCCAAGCAGCTGGCCAGCCTGCTGCAATCGCAGAACCAGATTATCAATACGGGTGAAATCAGTGCTGGAGAACAACAGTTACGCATCGTGGCCAACGGTACCTACACGACTGTCGATGATATCCGCAACCAGGTTATCACTACCTCCGGCGGACAAGTCAAGCTAGGCGACATCGCCATCATTGAAAAGGGATACATGGAACCTCCCGGCAATATCATGCACGTCAACGGAAAGCGCGCCATCGGTATCGGCATCTCCACAGACCCTACAAAGGATGTGGTAAAAACCGGTGAACTGGTAGACCGGAGGCTTGCCGAACTCATGCCCCTCATCCCCGTGGGGCTGGAACTGGAAAGTCTGTATCCCGAAAACGTGATTGCCCAAGAAGCCAACAACGGGTTCATCATCAATCTGATAGAATCCATCCTGATTGTGATTGTAATCATCATGCTGGTGATGGGCATGCGTGCAGGAGTACTGATTGGCTCTTCCCTTATATTCTCTATCGGAGGCACACTGCTCATTATGTCGTTTCTTGGCGTAGGTCTGAACCGGACCTCCCTCGCCGGATTTATCATAGCCATGGGAATGCTGGTGGACAATGCCATCGTGGTGACAGATAATGCCCAGATTGCCATTGCCCGCGGCATCGACCGCCGGAAAGCGCTGATAGACGGTGCCACCAGTCCCCAATGGGGATTACTGGGAGCAACGTTCATTGCCATCTGTTCGTTCCTGCCACTGTATCTGGCTCCCTCTTCCGTAGCCGAAATCGTGAAACCGCTATTCGTAGTGCTGGCCATTTCCCTGGGATTAAGTTGGGTGCTGGCGTTGACACAAACCACTACATTCGGCAACTTCATACTGAAAGCAAAGGCAAAAGATGGTGGTAAAGACCCATACGACAAGCCTTTCTACCATAAATTCGCCTCCATCCTCGGCACACTGATACGCAAGAAGGCGTTGACCCTTGGCAGCATTACAGCACTGTTCATCCTCTCCCTTTTCGTCATGGGACTGATGCCCCAGAACTTCTTCCCTTCTCTGGACAAACCCTACTTTCGGGCAGATGTATTCTATCCGGACGGGTACAGCATCCGCGAAGTAGAAACCGAAATGAAAAAGGTGGAAGCCCATCTGATGCAGCAGCCGGAAGTGAAACGGGTATCCGTCACATTCGGCAGCACACCGTTGCGTTACTATCTGGCCTCCACTTCCGTCGGCCCCAAACCTAACTTCGCCAATATCCTGGTGGAAGTAACGGACAGCAAATATACCAAGGAACAGGAAAAGAACCTTGATGCCTACATGAAGGCCAACTATCCCAATGCCATCACCCGTACCATGTTGTTCAAGCTCTCCCCTGCCGTAGATGCCGCCATTGAAATCGGGTTCATCGGCAATAACACGGATACGCTGGTCATGCTGACCAACAAGATTCTGGACATCATGCACCGTAACGACGAACTTATCAACGTGCGCAACTCCTGGGGCAATAAGATACCGGTATGGCATCCCATTTACAGTCAGGAACGTGCACAACCGTTGGGTATCTCCCGTCAAAGCATGGCACAGAGTATCCAGATCGGTACGAACGGCATGACACTTGGAGAATACAGGGAAGGAGACCAAGTACTCCCCATTCTGTTGAAGGATAAAACCATCGACTCTTTCCGTATTAACGACTTGCGTACACTCCCCGTATTCGGCACTGCACGCGAAACAACCACTCTGGAACAAGTCGTCAGCCGGTTCGACTTCCAGTACAAGTTCTCCAATGTGAAAGACTACAACCGGCAGATGGTGATGATGGCGCAGGCCGACCCACGCCGCGGTGTGAATGCCATTGCCGCCTTCAACCGTATATGGAAGCAAGTGCAGAAGGAGATTGAAGTGCCCGAAGGTTACACCATGAAATACTTCGGAGAGCAGGAAAGCCAGGCAGAAAGCAATGCCGCACTGGCAGCTAACCTGCCGCTGACATTCTTCCTTATGTTCGTCACCTTGCTGTTTCTGTTCCGCAGCTACCGGAAACCGATTGTTATCCTGCTGATGCTGCCGCTTATCTTTATAGGTATTGTACTGGGACTGGTGGTATTGGGAAAATCATTCGACTTTTTCTCCATCCTCGGCTTGCTGGGGCTGATTGGAATGAATATCAAGAATGCCATCGTGCTGGTGGACCAGATTGATACGGAAACCGCTGCCGGGAAAGCACCGCGTGAAGCCGTTATCAGTGCAACGACCACCCGTATTGTCCCGGTGGCTATGGCATCGGGTACCACTATCCTGGGAATGTTGCCGTTATTGTTCGACGCCATGTTCGGCGGCATGGCGGCAACCATTATGGGTGGTTTGCTGGTAGCCTCGGCATTGACATTATTCGTGCTGCCGGTGGCTTATTGCGCCATTCATAAAATCAAGTGAGAGAACATTCAACAATTTACAGTTTACCAATTGAATGATGAAAACAAAGATACTTATTCTATCATTACTGTGCTCCGGACTGAATGCCGGGGCACAACAAGCATATCTGAGCCGCGAAGAATACCGCGACAAGGTAGAAGCATACAGCCAGATTCTAAAACAACAGCATCTGAAAACATTCGCCAGTACCGAGGCACGCAAGATTGCCTCCACCGGTTTCCTGCCCCAGATTGACATCATCGCCGAGGGTACCGCCAATCTCAATCATCTGGACCAATGGAACAGTCCGAAAGGAGACTACCGCCCTTATACCTATCAGGCACTTGCCACCTTGACGCAGCCGCTTTATACCGGAGGTTCCCTAATAGCCCAAAAGAAAGTGGCGCAAACCGAAGAGGCACTGGAGCAACTAACCACAGAACTGACCCTCGACCAGATACACTATCAAAGTGACGCCGTCTATTGGAATGCCTCTGCCGCCCGTGCCGGTCTGAAAGCCGCGGCTACCTTTCAGGATATTGTACAACAGCAGTACGACATCATCCAAGACCGCTTCGATGACGGCGCCATCAGCCGCACAGACTTGCTGATGATTTCCACCCGGCGTAAGGAGGCCGAATTACAGTACATCAAGGCACGCCAAAACCATACCCTTGCCCTGCAAAAACTGAATATCCTTATGGGCTCGGAACCGGACGCTCCCATAGACAGCATAGCCGAAATAGATATACCGACTGCCCCCATCATCCCTTTGGGCCTGGATGATGTGCTGCCCCGCCGGGCAGAATATGCCAGTACCTCCGTGAACATCGCCCGCAGTGAAGCGCAACGGCATGCCGCCCTCAGCCGCTACAATCCACAAGTCAGCATGTTTCTCGCTACCGGTTGGGATACGGGAATCGCCTATATGGGGCAGAATGTACCTCATACTCCCGTCGCAGGGGTCAACGTCAGCATCCCCATCTTCCGTTGGGGAGCCCGCTTCAAGACAAACCGCCAACAGAAAGCCTATATCGGCATACAGAAGCTGCAACAAAGCTATGTAACGGACAATATTCTGGAAGAGCTCTCCGCAGCCACCACAAAGCTAACGGAAACTGAACAGCAAGTCAAGACGGCCCGGGAGAATATGACACTTGCCGAAGAGAATCTAGACCTTGTCACCTTCTCTTATAATGAAGGAAAAGCCAGCATGGTAGATGTACTGTCCGCACAACTCTCATGGACACAAGCACACACCAACCTGATTGATGCGTATCTCGCGGAAAAGATGGCGGTAGCTGAATATTGGAAAGTGGTCAGCGAATGAAATGCCCCTCAACGAAAAAGATAAAGAAACTCCGGCATGGCTTTGTAAAGCCATGCCGGAGTTTCTTTATCTTTCCCCTACTGACCAGGTTTATCCCAAGAATGAAATCAATACACCAGCCGCAACAGCCGACCCGATTACACCGGAGATATTACTGGACATACAGTAATTCAGCACATGGTTTTTCGGGTCATATTTCGTTGCAATCTCATTGCAGACGCGGCTTGCCATGGGCACGGCACTCAGGCCGGTAGCACCAATCAGTGGATTGATCTTCTTCTTGCTGAATAGGTTGAACAGCTTCACAAAGAAAATACCTCCCGTAATGGACAATGCAAATGCCAGGAAACCGCCAATCACAATACCGATGGTTGTCCAATTCAGGAATGCCTCACTAGTCATCGTGGCGCCAACGCTCAATCCTAAAAAGATGGTAGCTGCATTCATGATACTATTAGCAGCAGCGTCGAACAAGCGGCTTGTATCAGAACCGATTTCCTTAATCAAATTACCGAACATCAACATACCAATCAAAGGTACTGCCGTAGGCACAAATAAAGCAACAATCGTAGTCACTGCAATCGGGAAGATAATCTTCAATACACGCAGATTCTTAATCTCGATTTTCGAAGGATACAGCTTCTCCTGCTCCTTCATGTTAATCATCAATTCCTTCTTGGTACAGAACAACTTCACCACCATCGGAATGATGACCGGTACCAGCGCCATATAAGAATAAGCAGCAATGGCAATCGGTCCCAACAGATGGGGAGCCAGCTTGATGGTAGTAAAGATAGCCGTAGGGCCATCGGCACCACCGATAATGCCCAACGCACCCGCTTCCTGCGGAGTGAACCCTATCATCACAGCACAAAGCAGTACGGTGAAAATACCTAACTGCGCAGCCGCACCGAATATGGAGAGACGCAAGTTACGGAGCATCGGACCGAAGTCCGTCAGCGCACCCACCCCCATAAAGATGACAGGTGGCAGGAATCCGGTCTTAATCAGCATATAATAGATGAAGTTCATCAGTCCAAGGTCGTGCGCTATTTCGTGCAACGGCATCTCCCAGATATTCTTCATCACCCCGCCTACCATGACCATTCCGTTTTCATCCGCCTGAATCACACCCATCTCGCCGCCAGGAAAGTTGGCGATGAGTACACCGAAAGCGATGGGTACCAGCAACAATGGTTCATAGTGCTTCTTGATGCCCAAATAAAGCAGGATAAAAGCGATGGCATACATCACGAGGAACGACGGATCAGCAATGATATTGCTGAAGGCCGTCATATCATAGAGTTTTGCAAATATATCTTCCATTATCCTATCTTCATTAATACATCATCTTCAGAAACAGAGTCACCCGGATTGACACAGATGGCAACAACCGTTCCATCAAAGTCTGCACGGATGGCATTGTATGTCTTCATAGCTTCGATATAGCAGAGAAGATCGCCACTCTTCACCTTGTCACCCACTTTCAACGGGGTTTCTTGTGCATTCTTCGTCAAGAAGAACTTGCCTTCGAGCGGAGCCGGAATATCCTGACCTTCGCCTACGGGAGGAGCAGTCACCTTCTCGGTAGCCGAAGCGGGCAGGTCAATGTCACCATAAGCCACCGTTACGCGGTAGGCCTGACCGTCCACCTGCACGGTGAGCGTCTTGGGTTTGGCATCGTCCAGCGGAGATTTGTCACGTTCAGCACGGCGTTTCTCCACATCCTCCAGGAAGTCCTGCTTGGCCTTGCCACTCTTGTAAGCCTCGTATTGAGCCGGGTGCATGGCGTATTCGAAAAGCTCTTCGTCGTCCTCGCCCAATTCCCATTTGTTTTCCTTCATCAGCTTGCGGTACTTGTCCAAAGCATCGGGATAGTTGTCTTGCGGATTGCCGGTGAAGAATTTACGTCCTTCGCGCTCTGCTTTCTCAATAAGCTCAGGAGCCAATTCACCCGGCAACTTACCGGCTTTGCCCAGCAGCATATCCCAAATATCATCGGCAATCATGCCCCAACGTTCCTTGCCCTTCTCCATAGCAATGACGTTCATCATGGAGAGATTCTTGACATACTGGCTAAACGGAGTCACCAATGGCGGATAACCTACACGCGGCCAGACGTATGCCACTTCGTTGAACAACTTGATGAGCAATTCATCCTGCTTCATGAAGGGCAGGTTGCGTTTTGCCTTATATTTGTTAATGGATTCCAAATTGGACTCCAGGTCTGCCATCAAACTGCCCATCATGCCGCCCGGAAGTCCAGGACCAATCAGCAGGGAGTTCATCAAACGGTTACGCGGGCTGATGTACAAGCCAAGGAAATCATCCATAAATTCCTGGATGAGGGCACGTACCTTCATATATGCCTCCATGTTGATTTCGGGCACCTGGAAGCCTGCATCTTTCAGCATAGCCTGCACGCTGAGCAGGTCTGCATGTCCTGTACCCCATGAAAGCGGTTCCATACCTACATCAATATAGTCGCAACCTGCCTCGCACACTTCAAGAATGCTTGCCATATTGAAGCCGGGCCCCGCATGACTATGGTACTGGATAGGAATATCGGGATGTGCCGCCTTGATATTGGCCACAATCTTACCCAGGGAAACCGGACGTCCGATGCCTGCCATATCCTTGATGCAAATTTCATCGGCACCAGCCTTGATAAGCTTCAAAGCCATGTTCGTGTAGTATTCTACGGTATGGATAGGTGAATGGGTGATGCAGAGCGAACATTGGGAAATCATTCCGGCATCGTGTGCATAACCAATGGAAGGAATGATATTGCGAGTATCGTTCAGACCGCAAAAAGTACGCGTGATGTCCGTACCTTGCGCTTTCTTCACCTTATAGAACAGCTTGCGTACATCGGCGGGCACGGGACTCATGCGGAGGCCATTCAAGGCACGGTCCAACATGTGAGTCTGGATACCGGCTTCGTGGAACGGCTTCGTCCATTCGCGCACGGCTTTATTCGGATTCTCCCCAAACAGCAGATTTACTTGTTCAAAACCTCCGCCATTGGTTTCCACGCGCGCAAAACAACCCATCTCAATGATAGCGGGAGCTACTTTCACCAGCTGGTCAACACGGGGTACATATTTTCCGGCACTCTGCCACATGTCCCTGAATACCAAGCTGAACTTAATTTCCTTTTTCATACTAAATTATTCGGTGTGTTTTTATATAAGATTATTATTTCAGATTTTTTCTACCTTAGCAACTTTACCCTTACCTTGTGTCACTACTGTTACGGCTACACTGATAGCTGCCAGAATATTACCGGGGACAGGTGCAGGACCATTTGCTGCAGCTTTGGCCGGTACCACTTCTTCGGGTGCATATTTGTTCACAAGTGCAATGAGACATTTTCCTAAGTAGATAACAATCAGCAGGATAGCAAAGACTGTTGCCATACCTACCACCATTAGCAGAAGTGCTATGTTCAAGTTTTCCATATTATAAATTATTAGTTATTCCGTAGGATTTAAAAAAAATCGTTCGAAATTAGCGATTATCCGTTAAAGAAAGGTGGTAAAAAATAATAAAAGATGCTAAAACGTCACTTCCCGCACTACCGGAGAGGTGGTACGGGAAGTGTATAATGCCCCATTTATGTCAAGAAAAGAGGCAATTGGCGGGATGGGAAAAATCAGCCCAGCGGGTTCTCTCCCTGATCGCCGTCGTTGCCGCCCTGGTTGCTGCCACCTTGATTGCCACTGTCAGAAGAAGGAAGCTTGCCCCACTCTTCCCAAACAATCTTCGTATTCACCATGCTGCGGGTAATCACCTGACGGCCACTATTACGCTCCACTTCGGGCAAAAAACGGACACGTACTCCGTTAATCAGCGAAGCGCTTACCTCCGCAGCCGTCGACACTCCTCTTTTAGTAGAGGTGGCAGTATAGTAGAAGGTGCCGACACCGTTTATCTTCACAGTACGTCCCTGCCCCATGAAATTGCTCAATACACGCCCCAAGTTCTCCATCACCGCATACGTGTCACCACGGGTCACGGTAGAAAGAACAGACAGCTCGTCTGCCACTTCACGGGTAGTAACCGCCTTGCCCCAGGTTACTGATTGAGGATACCACAAATCGTTTACTTTTTTCTGAACTCTTTTAAAAAATGCCATAATCGTAATGTTTTAAATGATTAATTAATAATGTATATCCGGTTTCTCTTGTCTCACCCGAGAAGCAGAAGTTTTCATCGTGAGGCCTCAACGATTCAGCCGTCTGCTTTTCTCAAATTCGATGTTGCAAAGTTAGGGCGGGAAACAAGGGAAAACAAGAAAATGGCATCTACAACCAATTTTCATAAATCACTCAAATACAAACAATTACAAAAATAACATCTCTACAAGAAGAAGGGGGAAATAAAGCTGAAATAAGAAGAATAAGGTGATAATCTCTACAAGCTATACACGCAAACTTCTGATAATGAAGGCACCTATATCTTCCGGTCTCTACAAGATAGTTACCATAAGCTATTCTTTGCAATATGACATCATTTAGAGTTTATGCCAGTGAAAAGAAAGAATGCACACATAGAGAGAATGTGCCTCTCTACGTGTTTGGCTGATTTTACTTTGTTACTGCATTATACAAATCCTGGTAGGTTTTCACCACACTATACGCCACATCGCCAGTGCTGATAGCTGCAAAGTGGCGACGGGCGCACTCTATCTTGGCATCCTCGGCACGGCGAAGTTGTGATACTTCGATGTCGTTGCCTTTGGTTTCTGCCACGAAATAGACGTGCTTCACGGAATCTTCTCGAAAAGCTACAGCCCAGTCGGGATTATATTTGCCCATCGGAGTGTTGATGTAGAATCCACCGGGCAGTTTGCTATATACCACCACATCATCCTCAGCTTCCAGCGACTCGGCAAAACTCTTTTCGATACCTTCACTATCTACCACTACAAGATCGTAAAGCGACTTGGTACTTTCGATAGCATTCTTGCCAAGTGTACCACGCAGCGTAGCTTCCTCAAAGATGCCAGTACCAAAAGTTCCAGCACATTTCTCATACTGGATGTGTTGGATGAGCGAGATAGCCTTACAATCGTTGATGATGCGACCGGCTTTGATGATGAACTCTTCTGGATTCAGCTTGAACTGATGGAAAGTCGCATGATTAACGCCTTTCAGCATTTCTACAATGGTGCGGCGAGTTAGACCGGTGGATTGCACGAGTTCACCTACCAAGTCGTAAGTTACTTCTGCTCCAATAACTTCCGTTACCCGAATGGTTTTCACTGTAGCGGCACTCATGGCTGCTCCGGCTTCCAATTCTTCGCGGTCACGGATGCTTTCCATACCGCCACTCTCCACTACAATACGGATTTCTGTCACATTCAGGTGCTTGTCGAGTGCATCAATGGCACTCTTGATGAGTTTTGACGTTTCAAAACTCACGTTATAGTAAGTACGTGTATTGATGCGCCGCCACAACTCTTGCCACTCTTTTTTGTTGAAGTTGTCTTTCACTAAGTGAGCCTCCGTTTTATTACGTCCATTGGCTGGTTTGAAGGCATCGGGATTGAACACTTTATCCAACTGTTTGATGATAAACGAATGTAGATTTTCCACCTCACCAAACTGGAGCGAATCGGCTTTCTTTTCGTCAAAGTACTTTTGCGTGAGCTTGCCCTTCTTGATGTAACCTTGGACTATCAGTTCTTCGTGGATTTCCACGGCCTGTTCGGTCGTAATCTTTATGCTGTGTCCATCTTGTGTCTGTGCCAGTTGGTCGGCAAACAGTGTGGCTGTCACCACTACCGGACGGCTGGCACAGGCTTCTGCCATATCGGTTTGCAGCTTCTTGGCAAAGTCGTCATAGCTCTCGCTGGCAATAACGGTCAGGATATTGGTGTCGAACACATGGTCACCCAATACGTCGGCATCTTGACGTTCGCCCTTATCGTTGACGCATAGGCGCATACCACGACCCACCTCCTGACGTTTCTTGATTTCGTTGGAGGTATCTTTCAACGTACAAATCTGGAACACATTAGGATTGTCCCAACCTTCCTTCAAGGCCGAGTGAGAGAAGATGAAGCGAATGGGGCAACTTTGGCTAAGTAAGCGTTCCTTATCCTTCATGATAAGGTCGAAACCACGTTCTTCGTTTTCGCCTTCCTTATTCTTCGATTCCACGTTCTTCCCTTTTTTATCAATAGAAAAGTAACCATCGTGAATGTTTTCGGGCGCATTCTTCGGATTGGAAAGGAAGCGAGTGTAGGCGGTATCCTTAAAGGTAGACATAAGCTCTTGCAAGGCACGTTGGTATTCCTCTTCAAACATCCGTGCAAATTTCCCCTTCTCTGCCGTGTCCTTACCGTAGATGCGGTAACTATCCACATGATCGATAAAGAAGAGCGAAAGCACCTTGATGCCGCGAGCAAAAAGTTGGCGTTCACGTTCCAAATGAGTCTTGATGGTTTCACGTATCTGGTGGCGACGGAGAATATCCTCATTCACGCTGCCCACCACCTCACCGGGATGAAGCGTCAGTCCGTTGAGAAAATGCACGGTATTGGTCAATCCGTCTATACATTCCACTTTAAAGTTATTGGCATACTCCTGCAAACCACCGCTTTGCTCTTTAAGATCGAACCCTTCGCCGACCAAGCGAATGGTCTGGCGTGTGCCATTGGCAGTCTTGACATCGAAGCCCAATCGAGCTTGTGGATTGCCTTTGCTAATGACGATTTCATCCAGATAGACATAGCTATTGGTAGCTGTAGAACCCACTTGATGCACACTGCGTACCTCTATTTTTTTCACCAGCTTCTTGTTGTAAGCGTCGATGGCATCGAGGCGATATACTTGGTTGAATATTTCACGGTGCGTGGCACTATAAAGTAAGGTAAAGAGCGGGTTAAACAGTTTGATACCTTTTCGTGTGGCATTGCCTTTGTCCGTACCCAACACGCTTTGCGGCTCGTCAATAATTAGGATGGGATTCGTTTTTGCCAAGATGTCAATAGGCTTTCGCGAACCGAACTCATCACGACGTGAGAAGATGATACGGGCTGCGGAATCACCTGCGCGACCTTCCTTGTTTTTATCCTCGTTAAGCGAAGCATTGAAAGCCTGCGTATTGATAATCATTGCATGAATGCCGTTATCCGAAGCAAAGGCATCAATCTTAGCGAGCTGCTTCGAGTTGTAGATGAAGTATTGCATGCGCTTACCATATTCTCCAGCAAAGTGCTCTGCCATACTCTCAAAACTCTTGAACACGCCTTCGCGGATGGCAATACTTGGCACTACAATCACAAATTTCGACCAGCCATAGCGGGCGTTCAGCTCATACATGGTCTTGATGTAGGTATAGGTCTTACCCGTACCTGTTTCCATCTCGATGGTAAAGGTACGTCCGTCTCCCTCCAGATGCTCCACGGGATTCAATCCTTCTGCCATCTGTATGCCACGCACATTCTCGCAAATGCTTTCATTGTCAAGTACAAGGGGAAAATTGCCGAAACCGTCGAAGTTGAGCGCACCAAACTTGTTCAAGAAGGTGCGGCTGCCATCGTGTTTGGGTTGCCCCTGAAACACATCGCTCACGCATTTGGCAGCTTCCGCTTGAAAGCGTTGATGTTTATATCTTATTTTCACTTTTTGCCTCCTTTCTTACTTTTGTCACTAATCGCCTTGATAGCGTTCAAATAATCTTGCTCCACATCGCTGAGTGTGCGCTGTTTATATTTACGATACTCAGTAGCGGCATGATCCATCGCTTCTTGATGGGATACTAGGCCTCCATCCAGTAGGAGTTGTTCTCCAGTTGAGGTGAGTATGCGATCCAGATAGTTTGCCCAATCGTTCATGGTCATGGGTTGCTCTTTCTCGGCTTGGCTTTCTGCGAAATCAAGTAAAGCGATAATCATATCAAGATTATAGAAGGTTGTCATGTATGACTTACCATCTGTGGCAGTTGTTCGGCATTTCCGAACAACTGAGTCCTCTTGTAGTTCGCCTTCTTCGAAAATGTGCTTAATATGCTCACTTACATTTGATTTACTCGTATGATACAGCTCGCACATCTGCGCTTGAGTAAGCCATAAAGGATCTTCCTCAAGTTTCACATCTATCTTTGTCAGACCGCCATTGTCTGTATAGATTAGTATTTTGTTGTTCTCTTCCATGGACACGTCAAATTACTCTGATATTATTAAACGCATCATTATCCGACCAATCCAAGGATTGCTTGAACTGCTCATAAATATTGATTTTCTGAGCATCTTCCTTGAAGCAGGCATCACGGAAAAGTACACGCAAGGGACTCTTGTCGGCCATCGCAGTTACTACCTTATCGGTAATGCCCTCGGAAAAGCAAGCCACAAGTTCACCTTCGTTGACAGTATAGATGGTACAACCGTCCATGGTTTCTGTCTGCAAGGGCAAATCCAAGCGAACACCCCATGCCAACATCGAACCATAGAGTAGGTCAAGGTCAGTACGATCGCGCTTGATATTATAGGCAAAGAGGTCAAGCTGGTCTTGCTTGTATTCCTTGGGTGAAAGTGATACTTTCTCGTAGTTGCTTTCGTCAAGGCGGTAGACACGGAAACCAGTGTCGAGGTTTTGGGTAGTAAGCGAGGAATCTGCTTTTATTTTTGCACCGGAACGACGGATGCGTTCTTTGGCTATCTCAGGGATAGTGGCGTAGCCTGCCTTACGTGCTTCGCTATCTTCTGGTGTTTTTTCGGGAAGCTGAACGCAGATATATTTTCTGTTACCTCCGTCTTCGGCGTTGAGTTGCATTACAGCATGGGCAGTGGTGGCAGAGCCTGAGAAGAAATCGAGAATAAGTGCATCTTTATCAAAATGAGTCATCATCTTGAGCATCCTTATCAAGAGATTTATACTTTTGGGATTGTCGAATGCTTTGCAGCCCATTAATTTCTGAAGATATGAAGTTGCGGAAGAAGTTAAGAAATCTGTATCCCACCAAGTCGTAACTTTTTTTCTTGATTGTCGAGCCTGTTCTTCGTAATACTTCTTCTGGAGATTGTTCTCTGTGACAATAAGCAGTCCATTATCATACAGTTTCTGCATGGTCTCTTTTGAATATCTCCAATATCCTTCAACACCCATAAATTCGTAAAAAGGATTACCTTTCTTTGCTCCACCAGGACCATCTACAGGTGCCAATTTATATTTTCCCTTATCGTCTTCTCGATCAAATCCGTCTAATACTGGGTCTTCTCCTATATTCTTTTGTTGAGCAAACACCTCATTTATTTCTTTGGCATAAAACGCAATGTGATTGTGATTTTCAGATATTATTCTATCATTAGAAACAGAGGCTCTATGCTTATGGCAAATATCAGCAATGAAATTATGCTCGCCAAAGACTTCATCACATATTTTGATGAGATTTGCATTCTCATCATCACCTATCGAAATAAAGATAACTCCATCCTCCGTGAGCAGAGAACGAGCCACCAGCAGACGACTATAAATCATACTGCACCAATCCGAATGAAACTTACCATTCGTATCGGAATTCTTCCTGAAGCGATAGCCCAACTCGTCCACATTGCCGGCTTTGAAATCCTCTTCGGCAGCAGTGAGAGCAAAGTCGTCATGATACACAAAGTCATTGCCAGTATTATAGGGTGGGTCGATATAAATCATCTTCACCTTACCCATATATGAGCGTTGCAAGAGTTTGAGCACTTCCAGGTTATCACCTTCGATATAGATATTCTTCGTATTGTCCCAATCCACGGAATCTTCCACCACCGGGCGTAATGTCTTATCGGTTGGTTTGGCAGCCTCCGCACGAGCGGCATTCTTACCTACCCATGTAAACTGATACATCTCGCCATCGCCGTCTGTGACATAGTCGCCAAGCAACCGGCGAAGCACCTCGAAGTTTACCTTTCGGGAGATTTCACCAGTCTTGTCATCACGTACTTCGGTAAATGCCGAAGGTGCTATCTGATAGAGCGCATCAAGATTGAGTTGCGTTCCGTCTGCGGAGTTCAAATCCAAATGTTTTAATATGTCAGTCATATATCTTGTTTCTTAATTGTTTTCTAATGTTTTAAGTTTCTCTTTCTTTGATTTGTCCTTGATGAAAGTAGGAGACGTGAAAATGAAACGCAATTGTTCCACTTGCTCCAATTCTTCTTTCAATGCTTCGTAGGCATAGATGGAGAATGAAGCCGCAGCAATAGACACAAAAGTACCTTTGGATAACCGTCCTTTGATGTCATCCACTACACGTTCGTTTATATTGTTTATTAATTTGGAATGTTTCATCCTCGTTCTATCAGACCTTAGTTCCGCGGCACTTTACAAAACAATTATTTAAAATACTGAGCAATAAAATATTGCCCAGTACTTTGCCATGTCAGAAGATTCACTTAAATTAGTGCTGCAAAAAAAGCACAAGAAATCCTCAACAAGCATGACAAAAATAAGCATAAAATCCGGTAAACTCACTTCTTTTGGAGGGATATTTTTAATTATGGAGCAATTTGATTCTATGCTCTCATCCGTAATCAATTCAACTCTTTAGCAGTCCAATAGAAAGCGAACTATTGAAATAACAAGGAATAACAATATTTTTTAAGTCACCAATCAGTTTCTTATTTCATTTTGTAACAACATTTCAAATCCCAAAAGCATCCGTTTCAAGCCATCAAACCGTCACAGTCCATCCCCTCCCAGAACACCTTCTGAAGTGGGGGTAATTCAGTATACGATTAAATAGGATTCAATATAAGACTGAATGGCATTCAGTATACGACTGAATAGGGTTCAGTATAAGACCGAGGTTATATTAGTAGCAAAACAGATTGAGAACAAGGGAAATCACCGACTTTTTGTCCTAATAAATCAACACAAATTGGCTATATCCCTAAAATAATCATATAAAAATATCGGAATCAAGCAGTGTTCTTTGCCCAACGGGTAGGAAGTCTATAAGAAATTGACTATCGACCCGTTATTTGCATTACTTCCGAGGTTATTCTCTATGGTTTCTTCCATAGGAAACTGTTGCTTGTTTATGCAAAAAGAACCATTCTTCCGTTCAAAAACCAAATTATCGTCCACCCGAAGCGATTCGGACACTAATATACCACCGGCATTTTTAGAATAGGCATAGACAACTGTCCCGTTCTCAAACCTAAATGTATATTCGAACCCGACTACTCCCTCTTTCTTTCCAGCATAAATAAAATTCACATAATAATCTATCTTCTTCCATTTGGGCGACAAATGGTTCTCAATATCGAATAAGGCCAAACTGAAGTTTGTTTTACCCGATCCGTTCGGTCCATATACAATACCATTTTTTATGATACCGTCTTTGATAGCGTTTTTATGAACTCATAATTAGCCGGACTTGACAAATTCCACTTGAAGATACGGAAAAGGATTTCCGTAAAGAAATTACGGGCCTAATTTATCTTAATGCCACCTAATAGTTTCATACCCTTGTCACTGTTGTCTTGCAATCCGAAATTTCAGACATGGCACACTACTGTATCCAGCGTCTCTCCATCAGCAAACAGTCCACCATCTGCCTGCATCATCCGTTTCTTCAGGCGAAACTTCTGCTGGGACACGGAAGCGGGAGACACGGCAATGAGCGTGGCAATCTGTGCATTGCTGAAGTGCAGGCGGATAAGCATGCAAAGCTGGCTGTCGGCAGGCGTAAGCTGGGGAAAGCGCATGACAAGGCGTTTGGAAGCGCCCTTGTATACTCTGTCAGTAAGCTTCTGCAAGTAGTTCCACTGGCTGTCCGCAAGGAATTTGGGCTGGATGCGCAACTGCTTCACCACTTCGTCTGCGTCTATCACGGCAGAAGCAAGCGCCTGCACCTGCCCGTCGAGCATCCGGACACGCTCGCCCTCTTTCCTCAACAGTTCCAGTTCGCGGGGCACGGGGTTGTCTTCATACTCCTTGAGACGGGCGCGGAGTGACTCGTTTTCCTTATCCAGACGGCTGCCATGTTCCATGAGGTTCGTCAGCGAGCTATGCACTTCTTCGCGCTCTTCGTCGGTCAGCGACATCTCCTTCAGGCATTCTTCCAGTTCCTCGCGCTCGCGTTCATTGTTGCGCAAGCGCTGTTCGTTTTCGCTCAAGGTGATAAGGTAGTTGCGGTGGTGGCGCTCTTTCTTGAACCGGACAAGGCTGAACAGCATAGCACCGGAAATGCTGAACATAATCACAGAAAACACTCCCCAGAAAAAACGTTCGTAACCACTGACCGGCTTCAGCCGCACATGCCTGCCATCGGAAAGCTCCTTTATCTGACTGTATTCACGGTGCAAACCGGAAATCAGGCGGACGGCCCGGGCACTGTCGACAGCACCGCATTGCACCAACGAGTCAGCATGAGAAAGGGCCTGTTCGTAGTTCATCAAAGTTCTACCGGCAGGTTTCGAGCAGGCTGTCAGCCCTAAAAGGAAGGTCAGCAGGAGAAAAAGGAAGGTATGTTTCATCTTGAAATTTTGTGTTTATAATAAGTAAGGTGTAAAGTCGGTAAGGAACGAGCTTACTTCAAGTGTCTTCATAATCAATGCATATTAATAGAAACAAAGGTAACACTTTCTTCCCACAATAAATAAAGAGGTACAAAGTTTTTTATTACTTTGTACCTCCTCTTTTTCTTCAACTTGCATCATTTACAGCCGTGAGTCAGCAAAATCATATAGCTTAGAACTCACTCGTAAAGTGGAACTTGATATGCTTGAAGTCCATCTGCGCCATCTGCAACACATATCCGCTGTCGGCCAGGAACACATCCCTACCCTCGCGGTCTTTGGCCATGTACTGGTATTTGCGCTTCTTGAAGGCTTCCAGCTCCGCCGCATCATCGCTCTCAATCCAGCAGGCCTTATACAGACTGAGCGGCTCCCAACGGCACTTCGCACTGTATTCGTTCTCCAGACGATACTGGATGACCTCGAACTGCAACTGCCCCACCGTACCGATAATCTTACGCCCGTTAAACTGGTTGACGAACAACTGAGCCACACCTTCGTCCATCAACTGGTCGATACCCTTGGCAAGCTGTTTCTGCTTCATCGGGTCGGCATTCTCAATGTACTTGAACATCTCCGGCGAGAAACTTGGAAGTCCCTTGAAGTGGAGCACCTCGCCTTCGGTCAGCGTATCGCCAATCTTGAACGTACCATTATCCGGCAGACCGATAATATCTCCCGCCCAAGCCTCATCGACAGTCGTCTTGCGCTGCGCCATGAACTGCGTAGGTGACGAGAAACGCATCGTCTTGCCATGACGTACGTGCAAGTACGGGGCATTGCGTACAAACTTCCCGGAGCAGATTTTGCAGAAAGCGATACATGAACGGTGATTCGGGTCGATGTTGGCGGTTATCTTGAAGATGAATCCGGTAAATTTAGGCTCTTCCGGCTCCACCTCACGTTCTTCCGCCTTCACGGGACGGGGACTGGGAGCAATCTCCACAAAGCAATCCAGCAGTTCCTGCACACCGAAATTATTCAGTGCCGAACCGAAGAATACGGGAGCAAGCTCCCCTTTCAAATATTCCTCCTTATCAAATTCGGGGTAAACACCGTCTATCAGTTCCAATTCTCCGCGCAGCTTGTCGGCCAGCTGGGCACCAATCCGGTTGTCCAGCTCCTCGGTATGGATATCCACTTCCACCTTCTCTGTCACCACCTGCTTACTGGGCTGGTAGAGGTTAAGATTATGCTCGTAGATGTTGTAGACACCCTTGAAACGGACACCGCTCTCGATAGGCCACGTCAAAGGGCGCACGTGGATGTGCAGTTCCTCCTCCAGCTCGTCCAGCAGGTCGAACGGGTCTTTGGCTTCACGGTCCATCTTGTTGATGAAGATAATCACCGGCGTATTACGCATACGGCAGACCTCCATCAGCTTGCGTGTCTGCGTTTCCACACCTTTCGCACCGTCCACCACGATAATAACGCTGTCCACAGCCGTCAGCGTGCGGTAGGTATCTTCGGCAAAATCCTGGTGACCCGGAGTATCGAGGATGTTGACCTTGTAGTCATGGTAGTCAAACTCCATTACAGAAGTGGTGACGGAAATACCACGCTGTTTTTCAATATCCATCCAGTCCGACGTTGCTGTCTTCTTTATCTTATTGCTCTTTACGGCACCCGCCACCTGGATTTGTCCACCAAAAAGCAACAGCTTCTCGGTCAATGACGTCTTACCGGCATCCGGATGCGCGATAATCGCAAACGTTCTCCGTCTTTCTATTTCGTTGTTATTGGCCATATATCAATTAGTCAGTAATAATCACTCTTCCAAATTCTTCATGCAAACGGCAAGGCTCTCCTCCCAATGGGGTATATCGATGCCGAATGTCTTCTTTATCTTTGTCTTGTCCAGTACGGAATAATGCGGACGCGGCGCCTTGGCAGGGAATTCGTCCGTATGTAGTGGATTTACTTTGCAGGTCTTTATGCCGGCCAGGCGATGGATAGCCAAAGTGAAATCATACCACGAGCACACACCCTCGTTGCTGAAATGATAGATACCGGGAACAATCCCCCGGTTGACAGCCGCAAAAATGACACGTGCCAAATCATTGGCATATGTCGGCGTACCTATCTGGTCGAAGACAACCCCCAGCGTCTCTCGCTCACGCCCCAGACGAAGCATCGTCTTCACAAAATTATTCCCGTAAATGGAATAGAGCCATGCTGTACGGATAATCATGGCACGGCTGCAATGCTTCATCACCGCCTGCTCACCTGCCAGTTTAGTAGAGCCATATACCGAATTGGGGCAAGTGGACGCCTCTTCCGTATAAGGAGTGTGTCCGGTTCCGTCGAAAACATAATCGGTGGACACTTGTATCAAGGCAGCACCGCAAGCTTCGGCAGCGGCAGCCAGATAGCCAGGAGCGACATGGTTCAGCTTGTCGCAAAGTTCCTGATTGTCCTCCGCCTTGTCCACCGCCGTATAAGCAGCGCAATTCACAATCACATCTATCCGGTTACCCTTCACAAACCTGTGCACAGCTTGTTCGTCGCAAATGTCCAATTCCTGCACATCAGTGAAAAAATAAGCATGTTGTCCGTTTTCTTTCGACAACACTCGCATTTCATTGCCAAGTTGACCGTTGGCACCGGTTATCAGAATATTCATTTAATAAAGTTACACTTATATATAGAATGTTACGATGAACAATATTTTCCTTCATAATTATCAATCATCCACTATCAATTATCCATCAACTCCAGTTCTCCCCGCTTCTCCTTGTCATAATAGTTGGCAAGCAACGAGATGAAACCACTGATGGCCTCCATAGCCTTTGCCGTGCCCTGACTGATTTCCTTCTTCTGCAAGCGTAACAGCAACACTCCATAAAGCGCCTCGAAACAAGTGTCTACCTCAGACTCCTCTTTCCGGCCGTTCTTCTGACGCAGTTCCACGATAAAAGGCAGTGCCTTGAAATAAGCCGCATTATAGAACGGATATTTCGTAGAAGCCAGCAATTCGCCATGCAGTTCCGTCAGATTCAGAATGACATTACGGTTGATTTGCAGATGCCCTTTTTCCGTTACGCCTTCCGCACGCATCATATCTGCCAGGTTTCCATACCATTCTTCCAGCGCAGGCCGTTCCTCCTCCAGATAGCGCAAGATGATGTTCTGGCGTATCCGGTCTATGTCACAGCCGTTGGCACGGAGCAAGTCCTCCACCTGCCACATATATATAAGGTATTCGGCTATATTCTTCTCTTTCAGTTGTTGCGCAATCTTCACGATAAAATGTATGATTTATAACCTTAGATTTATGACTTCATTATCAATTTATCCACTATCGATTATCCATTAATACAGCGATTCACCCATCAGCGTAAACACCAGTCCCATCACAGACACCACAATGACAATGCTCCCGATAATACGGTTCAGTATCCAGATACCTCGCAGGTTGAATTGTGTACGGACCTTATTGACAAAAAAGGTTATGCCAAACCACCAAGCCAAAGCACCCAATGCGATGGCCAGGTATCCGGTGACAGCCTCAAACACCAGCACGCCCTCACTTACAAAAGCAAAGCGGGCGAAAAGGCCTACAAAAAGGAAAATAATCAGTGGATTGGAAAGTGTGACGGCAAACGCCGTTATGAAGTTATGGAAATAGGAACCCTTATTGGTGGATACCGGCCGGATGGACTGTACCGGATTGCTGCGGAACGTATAAATGCCAAATGCCAACAGAAGAATGCTTCCGAAAAGCTGCAGGTAAAAGATGTTCTTGTTGACATAATCAAAAACGAAACTCATCCCGTAGCCCGTCAGCAAGGCATATGCAATATCGCTCAGCGAAGCTCCTATCCCCGTTACGAAACCATACCACCGTCCTTTATTCAAAGTACGCTGAATACACAATACTCCTACAGGACCCAATGGCGCGGACACAATGACGCCGATAATGAACCCCTTCCACAATATGTCAAATATGGTCTCTATCTGAATCATGGCTGCAAATATCGGACTTTTTTATGAGACGAACGAATAGTGTTAACGTTTTTTCGACGGAAAAGGATTTTAAGAAGTAAAGATTATCCATTTTACATATTATTCCGTATATTTACCTCCGAACTTAACAATACCCCCTAATGAAACGAATAAAAAAAACTCTAGCACTCGTTTCCATGACCGTCTTACTACTGACGGCATGCGAAGCTCCCAAGGAACTCGGTGTGATTCCATATCCGCAGTATGCCCAAACTACGTCAAAAACAGTCGAACTGCCATCTACGGTAACCTTCTCGACCAATTTGGCGAAATCCGACATGAATGACCTGCTGGCCTATCTGCCGGACTTTGCCATCCCCATGAAGCTTGTCGACAAGAATCCTTTTGTAACGATAGAAATAACGGACGAGACGGACAATCCAATCGCCGCCGAAGGCTACAACCTGACAGTCAGCAAACAAGGTGTAAATATTCAGGCCTCCTCCGCAGCAGGTGCCTTCTATGGACTGCAAACCCTGGCACAACTTGCCCGTAACGGGAAGGAACTGCCAGTCACGACCATCAAGGACGAACCCAGATTCCCCTACCGTGGGCTGCACCTGGATGTTTCAAGGCACTTCTTTAACACGGACTATGTCAAGAAACAAATAGACCTGGTAGCCACCTACAAAATTAACCGCCTGCATTGGCATCTGACCGACGGTGCCGGATGGCGGCTGGAGATTCCGGGCTATCCCCGCCTGACAGAATTCGCAGCCTGGAGAAAAGCCGCCAATCTGCAGGATTGGGGGAAATATAACCACCGCTTCTGCGAAAAGGATGAAGAAGGAGCCTATGGAGGCTACTATACAGAAGCAGATGTACGCGAAGTTTTAGAATACGCCCGCTTGAGGCATGTTACTGTCATCCCCGAAATAGAAATGCCGGGACACTCAGGAGAAGTACTGGCAGCCTATCCACAGCTGTCCTGTACCGGCGAGCCTTATACATCCGGTGAAGTCTGTATCGGCAACGAAGAGACCTTCAAGTTCTTCGAAGATGTGCTGGATGAAGTGATACGGCTGTTCCCTTCCCGTTATATCCATATTGGAGGCGATGAAGCCAGCAGACGCCACTGGAAAGCATGTCCCAAATGCCAGAAGCGCATGAAGGAAGAAGGGCTCAAAGATGAAAGTGAGCTGCAAAGCTATATGATAGCCCGCATAGAGAAGTACCTCAACGACAAAGGGCGTGAAATCATCGGCTGGGATGAGATACTGGACGGAGGCCTGGCCCCCAACGCAACCGTCATGTCGTGGCGGGGTACGGAAGGTGGCATTGCCGCCGCCCGCATGGGGCATTACGCCATCATGACACCGGAGAGCCACTGTTATCTGGACCACTACCAGGATGACCCCGAGACACAGCCGCTGGCGTTCGGCGCCTGCGTCCCCATCGGACAGACCTACTCCTACGACCCGGCTCCCGACTCATTGGAAAGTGATATCTGCAAATACATATTAGGCGTGCAAGGCAATGTATGGGCCGAATATCTACCCACTTACGAACATGCCGAATATATGATATACCCGCGCATCATCGCTCTGGCAGAAGTAGGATGGACTCCCATGAAGAACAAGCATTCAGAAAGTTTCAAGAGACGTATCAACAACGAAATACGCCATATCAAAGCAATAGGCTACAACCCGTTCACCTTGTCGGAACTAGTGCAGACCAGCCAGACCGTTGACTATGCCAAGAAAAGAATCATGCTGTCCCTCACCTCCGAAAAACATCCGATTGACATCCGCTACACAACGGACGGTTCCGAACCGACTGCGTCTTCCAAGTTATACAAGAAACCGTTTGCCGTAAAAGACTCCATATTGCTGACCGCACGTCTTTTCGATGGAGAAAAGCCTATCGGAAAAAGCCTTCACCTGCGCACCGACTATCACAAAGGCATAGGCAAAAAGATAACCTATGCACCGGGCGGCGGATACTATCAGCATAAAGAAGTATACAAAGGCGGCGGTGACACCGGTCTCCTCGACGGACTTCGCGGCGGTAAAAGCTACATGGACGGGCGTTGGCAGGGATTCTGCCCCAATGATTTGGATGCCACCATCGACTTGGGCGAAGTGACCGCTATACACCGGGTCATGGCCAACTTCATGCAAATCCGTACCCCGCAGGTTTTTCTTCCAGCCAAAGTAGAAGTGTGGGCATCAGTGGACGGCAAAGAATTCTCCCTGCTGGGCAGTGATACTTGCAGCGAGGAGGATGCCGGAAAAGACGTGATTTTCAGAGATTTCGGATGGACCGGCACCCCTACTGAAGCACGGTATGTACGCTTCCACGCCATACAAAGGAAGAAACAATTCTTATTTACGGATGAAATCGTCATACAATAATATACATCCGGCTTTATAAAACAGAATAAAAAACGCATACAAGTAAAATTGCATGCGTTTTTTGTTTTCCTTTTTTTCTCCTCCCCACCGATTTTGCGTATCTTTGTCCCCAAGAAGAAAAGATGAAGATATTCAAAGAAGTAACTTCAATCGTAAAATCGTAAATCGTAAAATCGTAAATATAACTATGATTCTTTTTTTCAGAACACCATCCAAGAGTGTGATTGCCGTAGAATGTAATCATGAACTCCCCCAGGCAGACAGCGACAAACTCTGCTGGCTTTTTGGAGAAGCCACCCCCGAAAGTGAAGACAACCTGAAAGGACATTTCGTCGGCCCGCGCCGCGAGATGATTACTCCGTGGAGTACAAACGCCGTAGAAATCACCCAGAACATGGGACTGGACGGCATTATCCGCATCGAGGAGTATTTCCCCGTAAAAGATGAGAATGCAGACCATGACCCGATGCTGCAACGTATGTACAAGGGGCTGGACCAGAATGTATTTACAACCAACCGGCAACCGGAACCGATTGTACACATCGAAGACCTGGAGGAATACAATGAGAAGGAAGGGCTGGCACTTTCCAAAGAGGAAATGGACTACCTCAAGAAGGTAGAAAAAGATCTTGGGCGCCCTCTGACGGACTCCGAAGTATTCGGTTTTGCGCAAATCAACTCCGAGCACTGCCGTCACAAAATCTTCGGCGGGACATTCATCATCGATGGAGTAGAACAGGAATCTTCACTCTTCCAAATGATAAAGAAGACCACACAAGAGAATCCCAACAAGATTATCTCTGCCTACAAAGACAATGTGGCCTTTGCCGAAGGTCCGGTTATCGAACAGTTTGCTCCGGCAGACCACTCCAAGCCCGACTATTTCCAAGTAAAAGACATCAAGAGTGTCATCTCCCTGAAAGCGGAAACACATAACTTTCCCACTACCGTAGAACCGTTCAACGGTGCATCTACCGGTACGGGCGGTGAAATCCGCGACCGTATGGGCGGCGGTAAGGGCTCTTGGCCGATTGCCGGAACAGCCGTCTATATGACCTCCTACCCCCGTACGGAAGAAGGACGTCCTTGGGAAGAGATTCTGCCGGTACGCAAATGGCTGTATCAGACTCCCGAACAAATACTGATCAAGGCCTCCAATGGTGCCAGTGATTTCGGAAACAAATTCGGTCAACCGCTAATCTGCGGTTCCGTGCTCACTTTCGAACATAAGGAAAATGATGAAGTCTATGGTTACGACAAAGTGATTATGCTTGCTGGAGGCGTAGGCTACGGTACCCAACGCGACTGTTTGAAAGGTACACCGGAAGCCGGAAACAAAGTGGTTGTTATCGGTGGAGACAATTACCGCATCGGTCTGGGCGGCGGCTCCGTATCTTCCGTAGATACCGGACGCTACAGCAGTGGCATCGAGCTGAATGCCGTGCAACGCGCCAACGCCGAAATGCAAAAACGTGCCTACAACGTGGTACGCGCACTTTGTGAGGAAGAGACCAATCCGGTTGTCTCCATCCACGACCACGGCTCTGCCGGACATGTTAACTGTCTGTCTGAATTGGTAGAGGAATGCGGCGGCCTGATTGACATGAGCAAGTTACCCATCGGTGACACCACGCTGTCTGCCAAGGAAATCATAGCCAACGAAAGCCAGGAACGCATGGGCTTGCTGATTCAGGAAGAGGCCATCGAACATGTACGCAAGGTAGCCGAACGCGAACGCGCTCCGATGTACGTAGTAGGTGAAACCACCGGTGACCATCGCTTTGCCTTCCAGCAAGCTGACGGTGTACGTCCGTTCGACCTCGCCGTAGAACAGATGTTCGGCTCTTCCCCCAAGACTTATATGGTGGACAAGACCGTGGAACGTCATTACAAAATGCCCCAATACGAACTTTCCCAACTACATGAATACCTCACCAATGTGCTCCAACTGGAAGCTGTGGCTTGTAAAGACTGGTTGACAAACAAGGTAGACCGTTCTGTAACAGGCAAGATTGCTCGCCAGCAGTGCCAGGGTGAATTGCAGTTGCCTCTGAGCGATTGTGGTGTGGTAGCTTTGGACTATCGCGGCGAAAAGGGTATCGCAACCTCTCTGGGCCATGCTCCCCAGGCGGCACTTGCCGACCCGGCAGCCGGCTCCGTTCTTTCCGTCAGCGAAGCCTTGACCAACTTGGTTTGGGCACCGCTTGCCGAAGGTCTGGACAGCGTTTCCCTTTCTGCCAACTGGATGTGGCCTTGCCGTTCGCAAGAAGGTGAAGATGCCCGTCTGTACACGGCAGTAAAGGCATTGAGCGACTTCTGCTGTTCCCTGCAAATCAATGTACCGACTGGTAAAGACTCTCTTTCCATGACACAGAAATACCCCGACGGCAGCAAAGTCATTTCTCCGGGCACGGTAATTGTTTCTGCCGGTGGAGAAGTTTCCGATGTCAAGAAGGTCGTTTCTCCAGTGCTGGTCAACAATGAAAAAACTACCATTTATCATATAGACTTCAGTTTCGACAACCTGAAACTCGGTGGTTCCGCCTTCGCCCAAACCCTGGGCAAAGTGGGTGACGAAGTTCCCAGCGTGCAGGATGCCGAATACTTCCGCGATGCTTTCCTTGCCGTGCAGGAGCTGGTCAACAAGGGACTGATTCTTGCCGGACATGATATTTCTGCCGGTGGCCTTATCACTACACTGCTTGAAATGTGCTTTGCCAATGTGGAGGGCGGTATGGAAATCAACCTGGATAAAATCAAGGAGCAAGACCTTATCAAGATTCTGTTTGCAGAGAATCCGGGTATCGTTATTCAGGTGAGTGACAAGCATAAGGAAACAGTAAAGCAAATCCTGGAAGATGCAGGCGTAGGTTATGTGAAACTCGGTAAACCGACAGACGAACGCCATATTCTTGTATCAAAAGGCGATGCTACTTATCAGTTCGGCATCGACTATATGCGTGATGTATGGTACTCCACTTCTTATCTCCTTGATCGTAAACAGTCCATGAACGGCTGTGCCAAGAAGCGTTTCGAGAACTACAAGATGCAACCGGTGGAATTCGCCTTCATGCCGGACTTCAAAGGCAAGTTCTCACAATACGGCATTACCCCGGACCGCCGCACACCTTCCGGTATACGCGCTGCCATCATCCGTGAAAAAGGGACTAACGGCGAACGCGAAATGGCCTACTCGCTCTATTTGGCAGGCTTCGATGTGAAAGATGTTACAATGACCGACCTTATCAGCGGCCGCGAGACGCTGGAAGATGTAAACATGATTGTTTACTGCGGTGGTTTCTCCAATTCCGACGTGCTTGGTTCTGCTAAGGGTTGGGCCGGTGCCTTCCTTTTCAATCCGAAAGCCAAAGAAGCGCTCGATAAGTACTATGCACGCAAGGATACGCTTTCGCTAGGCGTCTGCAACGGTTGCCAGCTTATGATGGAACTCAACCTTATCAATCCCGAGCTTGAAAAGAAAGGCAAGATGTTGCACAACGATTCCCACAAATTCGAATCCAGATACCTCGGTGTTACCGTTCCCACTAACCGCAGTGTAATGCTCGGGTCTTTGAGCGGCAGTAAACTGGGTATCTGGGTGGCCCACGGCGAAGGCAAATTCTCTTTGCCGTACGATGAGGACAAATACAACGTTGTGCTGAAATACTCATACGACGAATATCCTGCCAACCCCAACGGTTCGGATTATTCCATAGCCGGATTGGCAAGTGCCGACGGACGCCATCTGGCCATGATGCCCCACTTGGAACGTGCTATCTTCCCCTGGCAAAATGGTTGCTACCCCGCAGACCGCGTAAACAGCGACCAAATCACTCCTTGGATAGAAGCGTTTGTCAATGCACGCAAGTGGGTGGAAGCCAATAAAAAATAAACAGAACTTCCTTCTTAATAGAAATGTGACAAGCGCGGGTTGACAAATAAATCCGCGCTTGTTCATTTTTTCCATTCTTTGCCTTCCTTTTGCTTTTCTCGAACAAAAGCACTACTTTTGTGTTTATTTTCAACTCTCCCTCAGTACAACATTCAAAAACCGTTCGACAATTATGAAAAAGTACTTCTTTTTCTACATACTACTATTATTGCCAATTATAGGCATTGCGCAAACATACAAGTACATCGATGTGGAAGACGGTTTGAGCAACAGACGGGTATATGCCATTCAAAAGGGCCCCAAAGGTTACATGTGGTTTCTCACCCACGACGGCATCGACCGATATAGCGGAAAAGATTTCAAGTCTTACAAACTGATGGACGGAGATGAAGAAGTAAATTCCATGATGAATCTGAACTGGCTCTATGTGGATCCTAAAGGAACCATATGGGAAATAGGCAAAAAAGGACGTGTGTTCCGCTACGACACAAGACACGACCGTTTTGTCTTAGTATACAAGCTACCCGAAAATGAAGTAAAAGGACGTCCTACTCCCATCAGCTATGGTTTTGTGGATGCCAACAGCGTAATATGGCTTTGCAATGAAGATGCCCTATATCTGTACGACAGTAATACTCAAAAAGTGACCTTCATTCAAAATGAAATAAAAGAACGAATCACGGACATCGTACAGATTGACTCAACTCATTTCTTTATCGGAACCGACATCGGCATACATTATGCCGAATTGGAAAACAATGTACTCACCTTGAGTCCCTGCGACCAATTGGATACCTTAAAGGTACAAATCAACGAATTATACTATCACAAACCGTCCCGTAAGGTTTTTATCGGTACTTTTCAACGAGGAATATTTGTCTATGACTTGAACAAACATAAAGTCATGCATATACCGTCCGGCCTGATGGATGTCAGCATCAACTGCATCCGTTCCTACACTGACAATGAAATTCTCATTGCAACAGACGGAGCCGGCATCTACAAAATGAACGCTGCTACTTATGAGTCCGTACCATACATTGTTGCCGACTACAACCGGCACAACTCTATGAACGGGAATACCATCAACGACATCTACATTGACAGCGAACAACGCATCTGGATAGCCAATTATCCCATCGGTATCACCGTACGCGACAACCGATATGCCGATTACCAATGGATAAAACACTCTATCGGTAATAAACAGTCACTCATCAATGACCAAGTAAATGCCATCATCGAAGATCATGACGGAGATTTATGGTTTGCCACCAACAACGGCATCAGCCTTTATAATAGTAAAACAAACCAATGGCATTCTTTTCTCAGTACCTTCGATCCTGCAAGCCACAGTAAAAACCACACCTTTATCTCACTATGCGAGGTTGAGCCTGGTATCATCTGGGCCGGAGGTTACAGTTCAGGCATCTATCAGATAAACAAGAAGCAACAGTCCGTAGATTTCTTCACTCCATCCTTATTCAGCAACCTCAATATCCGGCCGGACAAGTATATCCGTTCTATCATGAAAGACTCTTCAGGAAACATCTGGTCCGGAGGGTATTATAACTTGAAGGAAATAGACTATTCCAGCAAAAGCATACGGCATTTCCCCGGTCTGAACGGCATTACCGCCATTATAGAAAAAGACTCCACACATATGTGGATAGGCACTGCAACCGGCCTATACTTATTAGAAAAAGCAACCGGCAAGTACACCTATATCCGAATGCCAGTAGAATCATACTATATCTACTCTCTATGCCAGACCTCTGACGGAATGTTGTACATCGGTACCAACAATGCCGGTTTACTGGTATATGATACGGCCAAAAATACATTCAGACACTATCATAGAGACAACTGTGCCTTGATTTCCAATAATATCTATACACTATTGTCTGATGGAAAAGGAAATATCTTTCTGAGTACAGAACACGGTCTGTCCACCTTCTATCCTGCCGAAGAGACATTCCATAACTGGACCAAAGAACAAGGACTGAAGTCAGATCATTTCAATGCAGCTTCAGGCACCTTAAGAGGAAACGGCAATTTCATTTTCGGCAGTACGGACGGAGCCATAGAGTTCGATAAGGACATGGTCCTGCCACGTGACTATAAATTCAAAATGGTATTCAGCGACCTGCGGGTTTTCTATCAGACCGTTTATCCCAAAGATGAAGGTTCCCCACTTATTCAGGATATAGACGAGACAGAAACCTTGCGTTTGAAGTACAACCAGAACATCTTCTCATTGCAAGTTTCCGATATAAACTATGACTACCCTTCCCTGATTCTGTACTCTTGGAAGCTGGAAGGATTCTATGAGGGCTGGAGCCGCCCGGGACAGGAAAATGTCATTCGTTTTACCAATCTGAGTCCGGGTAACTATACCCTCCGCGTACGTGCCATCTCCAACGAAGACCGCCGTATTGTCCTGGAGGAACGTAGTATGAACATCATTATCGAACAACCCATCTGGCTCAGTTTTTGGGCATTAATACTCTATGCAGTGATTATCATATCCATTGCAAGCATCGCCCTGCGAATCATAGCCTTGAGAAAACAGCGGAAAGAATCCGACGAGAAAATACGCTTTTTCGTCAACACGGCACATGATATACGTACTCCACTGACGCTCATCAAAGCACCCTTGGAAGAAATCACCGAACGCGAACAACTGACTTCCAGCGGACAGAGCAACATCAACACAGCTCTGCGAAACGTAAATGCCTTGTTGCGCCTGACCACCAATCTTATTAATTTCGAACGAGCAGACACCTATTCCGGAAGTCTATACGTATCCGAATACGAACTGAGCACATATATGGAGGAGACAATCGATGCATTCCGTCCATACGCAAACATAAAACACATCAACCTGACCTACGAAAGCAGTTTCCGTTATCTGAACGTATGGTTGGACAAGGACAAGATGGATTCCATTTTGAAGAATATCATATCCAACGCATTGAAATATACACCGGACGGCGGCAATGTACATGTCTTTACTTCCGAGACGGAAGATACCTGGAGTATTGAGGTGAAAGATACCGGTATCGGAATTCCGGCCTCGGAACAAAAAAAGCTGTTCAAGATGCATTTCCGCGGCAGCAATGCTATCAATTCCAAAGTTACCGGCAGCGGCATCGGACTACTCTTGGTTGGGAAACTTGTACGCTTACATAAAGGAAAGCTCAACTTCAGCAGTATGGAAGGAAAAGGCTCTTGCATCAAAATCACGTTCCCCAAAGGGAACAAGCATTTCCGCAAGGCAATCCAACGCCCTCAACCCCAAAACGAACGGATTGTTTATTCGGCTTCCGGAGTGCCCATCAATGCCTCCGCCACACCGTCCCCTGCTTCCAGCGGCATCTACGACAAGACGCAGCAACAGTCGCAAAACAACAGTAGCCACCAGAAAATTCTTATTGTAGAGGACAATGACGAATTAAGGGAATATCTGCGCAGAACATTGTCTGAACAGTACAACATACAAGTATGCTCCAATGGAAAAGAGGCACTGATCATTGTCAAGGAGTATATGCCTAACCTAGTCATTTCAGACATCATGATGCCGGAAATGAGAGGAGACGAGTTGTGCCATATCCTGAAGAACGACATCGAGACATCACATATCCCCATCATCCTGCTCACAGCACTGAATACCGACAAGAATATCATCGAGGGACTGCAAAGCGGAGCAGATGAATATATTGTGAAACCCTTCAATATCGGTATATTGCGGGCAAACATTGCCAACTTACTGACTAACCGGACACTGTTGCGCCACAAATATGCCAGCCTGGACCTGAACGACGAGAAAAACAATACGGATTGCATCAACTGCTCCAACGACTTGGACTGGAAATTCATTGCAACCGTCAAAAAGAGTGTCGAAGACAATATGGACAACCCAAGCTTCAACGTCGACGTGCTCTGCAACCTGCTGAATATGAGTAGAACCAGCTTCTACAACAAGATAAAGGCACTGACCGACCAAGCTCCGGCTGACTACATCCGGCTGATTCGACTGAAACATGCCGCCCAACTTCTGAAAGAACAAAAGCATACCATCACCGAGATTTCAGAGCTGACCGGTTTCAGTGATGCGAAATATTTCCGTGAAGTATTCAAGAAACATTTCGATATGAGCCCAAGCCAATATGCCAAGAGAGGGAAAGAAGGGAAAGATGATAAAGAAATAAAGTAAATTACAACATTTTGAATATGAATATATATCTTGAAGCATTCTCCATATTCTTTAAGATAGGAGCCTTTACCATCGGCGGCGGTTATGCCATGGTACCACTGATAGAAAACGAAATCGTAACCAAACGAAACTGGATAGCCAAAGAAGATTTCATTGACCTGCTTGCTATATCACAGTCCGCTCCGGGCATTCTTGCCGTCAATATATCCATTTTTATAGGGTACCGGCTACGGGGAATACGAGGGAGCATAATCACTGCATTGGGAACCATACTTCCTTCGTTTCTCATCATCCTCGCCATAGCGTTGTTCTTTCACAACTTCAAGAACAACACCATTGTGGAACGTATATTCAAAGGCATCCGCCCGGCAGTGGTTGCATTGATTGCCGCCCCTACATTCAGCATGGCCAAATCGGCCCGGATAAACCGATACAATATATGGATACCGGTGGTTTCAGCACTGCTCATCTGGCTGCTGGACTTCTCCCCCATCTGGATTATCATTGCAGCAGGTGCAGGGGGATATGCCTTCGGACGTCGGAAACATCGAAGAATTAAAAATGAAAGAATTAAAAAATGAAAGGTGCAATAACACTAATCATTAATCACTAACCATTAATCACTAACCATGATTTTCTTACAGCTATTCTATACATTCTTTAAAATCGGCCTTTTCGGCTTTGGCGGCGGATATGCCATGCTGTCTATGATACAAGGCGAAGTAGTCACCCGTTATGGCTGGCTTTCCCCTCAAGAGTTTACTGATATCGTGGCAATCAGCCAAATGACACCCGGTCCGATAGGTATCAATTCGGCAACCTATGTAGGTTTTACTGTCACCGGTAGTGTATGGGGATCTATTACCGCCACTTTTGCCGTAGTGCTCCCCTCTTTCCTACTGATGCTGACCATCAGCAAATTCTTTCTGAAATACCAGAAACATCCTTCCGTAGAAGCGGTATTCAGCGGGCTCCGCCCGGCAGTGGTCGGTCTGCTGGCCTCAGCCGCGCTGGTATTGATGAATTCGGAAAACTTCAGTTCTCCCAAAGAAGACACATATTCCTTCGTCATCAGCTGCCTCATTTTCCTCGTGGCATTTGTAGGCACCAAAAAATATAAACTGAACCCGATAGGAATGATTGTAGCCTGTGGAATAGCAGGGTTGATACTTTATTAAGGAGGGAAATTAAGGATTAGGGATTAGGGATTAGGGATTAAGGATTAGACGTTAATCCCTAATCCTTAATTTTCTTTTTAAAGTTTAATCTTCTTTCCAACGGATTTCGATTCATTATGCAGACGATCCAAGGCTGTCACCACATAGCGGTACTTTGTCTTTCCGTCTTCATAAGGAAGTTTATAGAAATTATCACGCGTGATGGCTACAATATGGGAAGGATCGTCTATGTTCACTTTCTCTTTGGCATCAAAACGATAAACTACATACTGGACAGCACGATTCATCTCCTCTTTATACTTGGGTGCTGTCCAAAAAAGAATATATCCGTCTTCCGTCCATATCGGTTTCATCTTACGCACCTTTCCTGGAGCTTCGTTATCCATAAAATCGAAAACAGGAGGCAATGCCGGATATTTATGATATTCGGCAATCAAGGCATCACGATACTTGCCCGCATTCTCAATCACCGCACTGGCGGGCCACTGGCAACTGCCGCCGATGGTTTGATAAGCCCGCTGCAAAGCCATCTTACGGGGAAGCTGATTGATTGACGGATTCTTTGGGTCGGCATTCTGCACAGTGTTCATTACGGACTGACCGATAAACAAAGGACGGTTTTCCGTATTCTTGGCCCACCATTTCACCAGTGTCTCATAGTCGGCAACCGGATGTCCTATATGCCAATAAATCTGCGGAATATTATAGTCTATCCAACCTTCACGGGCCCACAGCAGTACATCCGCATAAAGGTCATCGTAGTTTTGCAGGCCTTTGGTCTTACTGCCAAGCGGGTCACTGCTTTCGTTCCGGTAAATGCCAAACGGAGAAATCCCGAACTTCACCCACGGCTTGATTTCACGGATAGTTTCATGCAGTTTCTTAATCAGCACATTCACGTTGCTCCGGCGCCAGTCTCCTTTATTGCTGAATCCTCCACCAAAACGTGCAAAACTTGCATCGTCGGGGAAATCCTTTCCCTTAATGGGATAAGGATAAAAGTAATCGTCCATATGGATAGCATCCACATCATAACGGGAAACAATGTCGCTCACCACCATACAGATGTGTCGGCGGCTCTCAGGCAGTGCCGGGTCAAAATACAACTGGTCGCCATAAGTGACAAACCATTCCGGATGGATATTGTACACATGATTGGGAGCCAACTCACTCTTCAAGGTCGTCTTCGTGCGATACGGATTAATCCATGCATGAAACTCCATGCCACGTTTATGGCATTCATCAATCATAAACTGCATAAGGTCCCAATAAGGTTCGGGCGCTTTACCCTGCACTCCGGTAAGGAAACGACTCCACGGTTCCAGTCTGGAAGCATACAGAGCATCCGCTTCGGGACGTACCTGGAAAATTATGGCGTTGATTCCTGCCTTCTGCAAGGAATTCAACTGCCCGATCAGATTCTGCTTTAGCTTTTCGGTCGGCATTCCACGAAACTGTCCGTTTACTGACTGTATCCATGCTGCACGAAATTCACGTTTAGGATAGGCAGACCCGGTCTGCACTTGCGCAAATGCCCCTCCTGCCACCATCAGTGACAAAAGACATAGGCATAAAATGGATTTTATTCTCATATTCCGGTCAATAGCTTTTATTAAAAAAGCGAAATTAATTCTTTTGTCCTAAGTATACCGGTAAAAACCGGAAAGTATAACAAATCTTAACCAAGGGTATCTTTCCTCCCCAATAAATCCACTTTTGCCTTGCCTGATTGTTACAATTCGGATAGCAAACATTATCTTTGCATTCTGTAAACCACCGAACCAACCTACAGATATGGCAGAAAATACATCGATTATCATAAAAGGGGCCCGTGTCAATAATCTCAAGAACATTGACGTAGAGATTCCCCGTAACAAACTCGTAGTCATCACCGGACTGTCCGGTTCCGGAAAATCCTCACTTGCTTTCGATACATTATATGCCGAAGGGCAACGCCGCTACGTGGAGAGCTTGAGCAGTTATGCCCGCCAGTTTCTGGGACGTATGAGCAAGCCTGAATGCGATTTCATCAAAGGGATTCCACCTGCCATTGCCATTGAGCAGAAAGTAAGCAGCCGCAATCCGCGGTCCACCGTTGGCACCTCCACCGAAATATACGAATATCTGCGGTTGCTCTACGCACGCGTAGGGAAAACCTTCAGCCCGGTCAGCGGACTGGAAGTGAAGAAGCACTCGGCGGAAGACATCGTGAAGTGCATGCTGGAATATCCGGAAGGAACCAGATATACCGTACTCGCCCCGATATTGCTGCGCGAAGACCGCACGCTGCAACAACAACTGGAGATAGACATGAAGCAAGGTTTCACCCGTCTGGAAGTGAATGGTGAAATGATGCGCATCGACGAATACAAGCCGAAAGCCGGAGACACAGTTTTTCTGTTGATTGACCGTATGACAGCCTCTTCAGAAAAGGATTCCGTCAGCCGCCTCACCGACTCGGCCGAAACAGCCATGTACGAAGGAGACGGTGCCTGCCTACTGCGTTTCTACCAGCCTGACGGGAGTACCTGCCTCTATCGTTTCAGCACCAAGTTCGAAGCAGACGGCATCACCTTCGAAGAACCGAACGACCAGATGTTCTCCTTCAACTCTCCCATCGGCGCATGCCCCGTATGCGAGGGATTCGGGAAAGTCATCGGCATCGACGAGCATCTCGTGATACCCGACCGCTCCTTGTCCGTCTATGACGGCGCTGTAGTATGCTGGCGGGGCGAAAAGATGGGCGAATGGAGGGATATGGTGATACACGGAGCCGAGAAAGCCGACTTCCCCATCTTCACTCCCTATTATGAACTGACCGACGAGCAACGCCGGATGCTGTGGGAAGGGACACCCTACTTTGAGGGCATCAACGCCTTCTTCAAGATGGTGCAGGAAAACCAGTACAAGATACAATACCGTGTGATGCTGGCACGCTACCGCGGAAAGACGCTCTGCCCCAAATGTCACGGCACCCGCCTGAAACCCGAAGCAAACTACGTACGCGTGGGAGGACGCAACATCTCCGAACTGGTAGATTTGCCCATCACTGAGTTGAAGCTCTTCTTCGACAACCTGCAGCTAGACCCACATGACGCCGACATAGCCCGCCGCATCCTGACAGAAATCAACAGCCGCATCCAGTTCCTATTGGATGTCGGTTTGGGATACCTCACGCTGAACCGCCTCAGCAACTCGCTCTCCGGCGGTGAAAGCCAGCGAATCAACCTAGCCACCTCGCTGGGAAGTAGTCTGGTGGGCAGCCTGTATATTCTTGACGAACCGAGTATCGGCCTGCATAGCCGCGATACGGACAAACTGATACATGTGCTCCGCCAGCTGCAACAGTTGGGCAATACGGTAGTGGTAGTGGAACACGATGAAGAGATTATCCGTGCTGCCGACTATATCATCGACATCGGTCCCCGGGCAGGCCGCTTGGGAGGAGAGGTGGTCTATCAGGGAGACATGAAAGACCTTCAGAAAAACAGTGACAGTTATACCGTGCGCTATCTGCTGGGGGAAGAGACAATCCCACTGCCGGAACACCGTCGCCCGTGGAACAACTATATAGAAATAAAGGGCGCCCGCGAAAACAACCTGAAAGGTGTGGAGGCACGCTTCCCGCTGAATGTAATGACCGTGGTGACCGGTGTCAGCGGTTCGGGCAAGAGTACGCTGGTGCGCGACATCTTCTACCGCGCCCTGAAACGCGAGCTGGACGAATGCAGCGAACGCCCGGGCGAGTTCACCTCCATCGGAGGAGACTTGCAGAACCTGCGCAATGTAGAGTTTGTTGACCAGAATCCTATCGGAAAGTCATCGCGAAGCAATCCCGTGACCTACATCAAGGCCTACGACGAAATCCGTAAACTATGGGCAGACCAGCCACTTGCCAAGCAGATGGGATACAGTGCCGGATACTTCAGCTTCAACAGCGAAGGTGGCCGTTGCGAGGAGTGCAAGGGTGAAGGCACCATCACTGTGGAGATGCAATTCATGGCAGACCTTGTACTGGAATGCGAATCCTGCCACGGCAAACGCTTCAAGGCGGACACGCTGGAAGTGAAGTTCCACAACATGAATATCTACGACGTACTGGAGATGACCGTAAACCAAGCCATCGAATTCTTTACGCAACACGGACAGAAAAAGATTGTGAAGAAGCTGCAACCCTTGCAGGATGTAGGTTTGGGATATATCAAACTGGGGCAAGCCTCCTCCACCCTCTCCGGTGGAGAGAACCAGCGCGTGAAACTTGCCTTCTACCTCAGCCAGGAGAAAGCGGACCCGACCATGTTCATCTTCGATGAACCGACTACCGGACTACACTTCCATGACATCAAGAAACTGCTCGAAGCCTTCGATGCCCTGATACGCCGCGGGCACAGCATTGTCATCATCGAACATAATCTGGATGTGGTGAAATGTGCGGACCATGTGATAGACCTGGGACCCGAAGGAGGGGACAAAGGAGGAAACATCGTAGCTACCGGTACACCGGAGGAAGTGGCGAAGTGTGCGGCAAGTTATACAGGGCAGTTCTTGCAAGAGAAATTACACCCCTCTCTTCCTTAAATAGAACACAGAGGCACGGAGACACAGAGATATTAAATTCAAGGAAAAAGAATAAAATTCCATGCCTCCGTGTCTTTGTGCTTAATCTTACCGGGTGCCACTACTCCAATTTAAAAGTAACCGGAAAAGTAAATTCCACCTTCACGGCTTTACCTTGCTGCATCCCCGGCTTCCATTGTGGCATCAATCCTACAATCCGTAATGCTTCCTCATCCAAGGCAGGATACCTGCTGCGCATAATAACGGGGTCCACCACACGACCATTCCCGTCAATCACCACGCTGACAATAACTCTCCCCTGAATGCCATTCTTACGGGCTTCTTCTGGATAACGGACATTCTTTTGAATAAAATCCATCAAGGCTTTCATGCCTCCCGGAAACTCGGGCATCACTTCCACTACTTTATAGACCGGTTCTTCCATTGGCTCTTCCGTTATCAATTGTGGGCTCCCGCCCTTCCCTGCATCCGAAACATAAGGGGGAAGAGATGTCTTTTCCGCCGTTCTCCATTCTTCCTCATTGTCCGTCAGTCTGAACTCAGCCATCATCAAGACAGGTTTCCTCCTGATGGTTATCTCATAAAAGTAACGGTAGCGTCCCGGCTTGTTGGGATGCACATCCGGATAAAGGGAGGCTTTCATAACCCTTTCCTCCCCATCCCGCAGCACATAGGCGATGTCCCAAAAGGCAGCGTTTATCGGCAATTCCCGCCAGGTACCTTTTTCGTCTTCGAACGTCAGGTAATAATGCTCGCCGCAGGTCAAATCTCCGCCGCTGTGATTGCTGAGGATGAATGTCGCCTGAGTCGCTTTCGTTGAAAAGACCGGATATTCGGGACGGATATGGATGCCACGAATATGATTCCTGCCTACTCTCTCGTTGATGACGGGGACTTCTACACCATGAAAACAGAAAACGGGGGAGTCCATTATTTTCTCCCGGAACTCTTTCCGCCGCTCGGGAGTATTCACCATCAAATCTATATCGATGCAATGCAACCCCACCCCATATCCGGTCACATTCCTCTGAATGTGTATATATGGTGTATTATTCAATCTTTTTCCTAGTTCTTCGTGAATGGCAAGCAATTGCCTTTGCAAGCAGTCACCATCATCCGCAATCCCTATCTTGAGGCTATCGCTCACTATTTTTTCTCCCATCCATTGGCCTATCCTTACTGTACCTACGGAATCTTCAAGCGTTTCCATACGTTCCGTTTTATTCATTCGGCAAGATGACAAGCAGCAAAGCAATAGGAGAAAACAAACTCTGTTCATGGCATTTTGTATTTCAAGTTCATAGCATCAGATACAAATATACTCATTCCTGCAATCACAATCAAAAAGAAAACTCCTAATTTCGTAAGACTATAGAAGGAATACATGCAATAGCGGCATGAGAAAAGGAAAGATAACGGCTAAATCGGCACTGTATCGCCACTGCAAAGTTACTGCATTCCTTTTGCAGTGATACTGCAACACCTTTGCAGTGATGCTGCAACACCTTTGCAGTGACGCTGCAACACCTTTGCAGTGGCATTGCAAAAAGTTGGCAGGACTTTGCAGTAAGAAAGAGCTGATAACTAAGATAATAGCATCAATGAAAGACGTATGCAGTACAATCGGAATGGGAACGAAAATGGGCGTGATAGATACTTGTAAGAATATTTATCTATCACACCCATCTATCACGCGACAAGCCATTTGTAGTCAGGCGAATACCCCCCTCGCGTGATAGCATGACAGATGTTTTGCAAAAACAAACTCTGTGGAGGAGTAGCAAAATGAGATTAGAAATAGAATCCGAAACCTACCTTCAGGCCGAATTTAGAACGGTCGTCGTTAATATTCCAGTAAGCGGCAGGTTCGATGGTCACCGTACGCGTCAGGAAAAAAGCATAACCGGCTTCCAGACCGAAAGAGAACTTGGTATCATCCAAATCATGTCCCCAGTCCCAACGGTCTACATTGACATCGGCACCCAGATACACGCCAATCTTGTCGAAATAATAACGTCCGCCTACACCCAACGTATAGACATCGAGGTCAGACCCTCCGGAATTCCAAGCAGCTCCGGCATGCACCAGCAAAGCCACATTGTCGAGCAGGAAAGCACCTCCTTTGGCTTCAAGCCCGAAACTTGTCTTGTCGGTTCCCGTGTCATGAGAGAATTCCAAACCGGTGATGGACGGATTCAAAATCCACTTACCTTTTTCAAACTGTGCCTGAGCTGCCACTGTGACAACAAGCAAGCAAACGAATAATGCCAGTTTTTTCATCTTGTTCTGTTTTTTGAGTGAATAATCAATGTTGTTTATTGTCTTCTTCGAATCGTTTGCGTTGTAGCGCCTCCTTCTTACGAAGTACCAGCCACAACACAAATACAATGAGATACGAGGCAGCTACAGTGACATACTTCTCAGTATCGCTGATTTCCGTATTGCGGGGAAGGAAATAAGCGGCAGTAGCAGAAACGTAAATAAGCAGGGCCAACGTAAGCCCGGTAGATTTCTTTATTTTTTTCATTACCAAAGTTTTTTAGTCGTCTTGAAATACCAGATATTAAACCAGAAGCCGGCCAATACAGCAGCCAAAAGAGCTATCGGCAGCGCATACTGCGGCTGAAGTCCGAGTCCTTCGGGAGCAATGCAAATATAAGTGGTGCATACAGCCGTCATGAACAATGCGGGAAAATAGGTGATATAAAAATAATGCCCTTTTTTCTCACGCACCAGATAAACGGTAATTGCCCACAAGGTGAAAACAGACAAAGTCTGGTTGGCCCAAGCAAAATAGCGCCAAATCATATCAAAGCCATCCTTGTCGCGCAGGCTGTAAAGCAACAACCCGATGGCCACCAGGAACATCGGTATGCAGATATATAAACGACTACGCATGGATTTTTGTTCCATTCCCAAGAAATCAGCCACGATAAGACGTGCCGAACGGAAAGCCGTATCACCACTGGTAATAGGGGCGGCAATGACACCCAGAATAGCCAATACTCCACCTACGGCGCCCAGCCAGTCTTTTGTAATGGCATCTACAATAATGGAGGCATTCGTCTCTTCCATGCCATTCTGATGGAAAAAGTAAGTGGCGGCGGCAGCCCAAATCAAAGCTACAATGCCTTCGGTTATCATGGCTCCGTAGAAGACGGGACGTCCGTGGCGTTCACTTGTCATGCAGCGTGCCATGAGAGGGCTTTGAGTAGCATGAAAGCCACTGATTGCACCACAAGCTATACTGACAAACATAATAGGGAAGATAGGCAACAAAGCCGCATTGGGATGTGTATTCTGCAAGCCGTTCCATATTTCAGGCAACTCGGGATGGTTGACATAGAGCATCACCAAAATACCGACAGCCATAAACAGCAAGGCTATGGCAAACAACGGATATATCTTGCCGATAATCTTATCTACTGGCAACAAGGTAGCCAGAATATAATAAGCAAATACTACAATAATCCAGAAAGTGGTATCCAAGCTGTCGGGGGTCAGCTTGGCAAGCAGTCCGGCAGGGCCTGCCACAAAGACAGCTCCCACCAATATCATCAGGACAACGGTGAAGCCACGCATCACCTGCTTAGTGGTCAACCCCAAATAACGTCCGATGATTTCCGGCAGGCTTTCCCCGTCATGCCGCAAGGAGAGCATACCGGCAAGATAGTCGTGCACTGCACCGGCAAAGATACTGCCAAGTACAATCCACAGATAGGATGCCGTGCCGAACTTGGCTCCCATGATGGCGCCGAAGATAGGTCCCAGTCCGGCTATATTAAGAAACTGTATCATGAAAATCTTCCAAGTAGGCAGTGGAATGTAATCCACACCATCGGCTCTTGTAAGGGCAGGTGTTTTGCGGTCATCGGGACCGAAGACGCGTTCTATAAAGCGTCCATAGATAAAATAGCCGGCTATCAACGCCAGCAGGCAAAGCGTAAATGTAATCATGGCGTGTTAATATCTTTAATCTATGCAAATGTAACAGTTTCCAAGTAAACAGCACAAAATAATCGGGTGTTTTGCTTATCTTCGCCGAGAAAAATGATAGAAATAAAGAAGAAAAGAGAAAAATGAAACGAATTATTTCCATTTTACTATATATAGCCATCTTGCTGCCGCTTGCCGCACAACCGCCCAAACATGAAGTACGTGCCGCCTGGATAACCGCCGTCTATGGGCTGGACTGGCCGCAGACACGCGCCACTTCGCCCGAAAGCATCCGCAAGCAGCAGGCCGAACTGATTGAAATATTGGACAGACTGAAAGCCGCCAACTTCAACACCGTACTGTTCCAGACCCGTACACGGGGAGATGTCCTCTACAAATCGGCCATCGAGCCCTACAACTCCATACTGACCGGAAAGGTAGGCGGCGACCCCGGCTACGACCCGCTGGCTTTTGCCATAGCCGAATGCCACAAGCGCGGCATGGAGTGCCATGCCTGGATGGTGACCATTCCTCTGGGCAACCGCAAGCATGTGGCCGCCCTCGGTAAAGAGTCCGTCACCAAAAAGAAACGCGCCATCTGCGTACCCTACAAACGCGAATACTTCTTGAATCCCGGACATCCGCAAACCAAAGAGTACCTGATGAGCCTTGTCCGCGAAGTGGTGGAACGCTACGATGTAGACGGGGTACACTTCGACTACCTGCGCTATCCGGAAAACGCCCCCCGTTTTCCCGACAGCTACGACTACCGCAAATACAGCAAAGGACGCAGCCTTGCCCAATGGCGCAGAGACAACCTGACGGAAATAGTGCGCTATATATATAAAGGTGTAAAAGCCATGAAACCCTGGGTAAAAGTCAGCACCTGTCCGGTAGGAAAATACAAAGACACTTCCCGCTACCCTTCCCGTGGCTGGAATGCCTTCCACACCGTCTATCAGGACGTGCAGGGTTGGCTGGGCGAGGGCATCCAGGACCAGATTTATCCGATGCTCTATTTCCGTGGCAATCATTTCTATCCCTTTGCCCTTGACTGGCAGGAACAAAGTAACGGACGCCAAATCATTCCCGGTCTGGGCATCTACTTCCTCGACCCCAGCGAAGGGAACTGGACGCTGGACGAGATTGAACGGCAGATGCACTTTATCCGCGCCCACGGTCTAGCGGGCGAGGCACACTACCGCGTGAAGTATCTGATGGACAATACGCAAGGGCTTTATGATGCGCTGGAAGAAGACTTCTATACCGCCCCGGCCCTGCAACCCGCCATGCCGTGGATAGACAATGTAGCTCCTACACCTCCCGCCGGACTCACGGTGGAAACACCGGAAAACGGCTATTGGAAACTAAGCTGGCAACCCGCCACGGATAATGACAAGCGGAATGCTCCGATGTATGTAATCTACGGTTCGGACACCTATCCCGTAGATACCTCCAATCCGGAGAATATCCTGGCACAACGAGTACAAGGCACGGAATATACCTATGCCCCCATCCGCCCGTGGACTGCCCGAAAATATTTTGCCGTGACAGCCATAGACCGTTGCGGAAACGAAAGCGAAGCTATTCAGCAGCAGTGACACAGACAAAAGCCCGGTAACGGCTCTTCGGAGTGACCGGAACCAGAGGCAGATAGCCGGAAACAACCCTGCCGTCCTTCACCACCAGCGGATAACTTTGCGCATCCTGCTCATGCCGCTCCATCAAAGCTTCATGGGTCGGAAAGCAATCGATGGAGAAACGTCCCTCCCCACCGGGGACAATGAAATGATCACTAAGCACATGGGAAACGATTCCCATATTCATCCGTAGATTTATTTCGACATGGGGGTTGATGGCATACGGATGCCCTTCCTTCTGACGGCAGACCATCATGTCCACACCCAAAAAACCCGTATAAGATGTAGCATAACCCGTTTCCAATGCCTTCTGCATCATATTGCGTATGCGCACAAATGCTTCAAAGGGCACATATTGCTGAATCCATTCCTCCACTTGCCCATCTGAAGTAAGGATATTACCACGATAAGCCCCCTTGTCATCCGTAACAAAACGGGAATAGCCGACAAAAAGAAGCTTTCCCCGGCCATCCGAATAAAATTCCATGGCAAAATCTTCCACCTTATCAAATATAGGCTCCATCACAAAACCTCCATTTTCTTTCAGCGCCCTACTACACCAATCGGAAACATTTTTCGTAAAGCCATGACGGCACCAACACAATCCCTTCCCACTTCCCGACCAAAGTGATTTAAACACACATCCCTCTTTGTAACGACCAATAATATCCAGAGAGATAGCCGTAGTTCCACCATCAGCCTCCACCAAGCAACAACCGTCACCACAAGTATAATCTATTTTATTGGAATAGAAAAGTGCACGAAAAGCCAAAGCGTTACTACGGGCAGCCTTCATACGATATTTATCCAAAGCATCCGGCGTAGGAAGATTCCTTTCCAGAACACCGCCTTTCAACATCCGTTTACGGATAGCGGGATTCCATCCCCAAGGCATTACCCGCACATCAGCATAATCGGGCAGCTCCGGCTCTGTCACCAAATGTACATCCAGCCGGAACAACTGTTGCATCTGTTTCAGATAATCTGCATTATAGGCGGAAGGGGCCAGTACCCCACTACCCGGCCGGGCATACCAAATCGGTAACAAAGCCAGGTCTTCAGCCATACGGCGGATGGTAGCGGGCGCCATATAATTTTCTTCATTATTTCCCAATGCCATATCTGCATCAGGATTGAACACATAAAGTTTCATCTTTCAAATGTTAACCAATTACTCACGTTTTGTATGAGAGTGCAAAGTTATATAATATTTTGCCATCTCTACTTTGCAAATCTATAAAAAAGCCGTATATTTGTCGCCCGATAAACCGAATTTAAAGCATGGAAGCATTTTACCGTACACACGCTTATCTCGTAGAGCATACCAATGCCCCCGTACGCCGCGACCTAATGGACGAAATAGACTGGAATGACCGTCTTATCGGTATCAAAGGCACAAGAGGCGTAGGTAAGACTACTTTCTTGCTGCAATATGCCAAAGAGAAATTCGGCACAGACCGCTCCTGCCTCTTCATCAACATGAACAACTTCTACTTCTCCGGACATGGCATCGTGGAGTTCGCCGCCGAATTCCAGCGCCGCGGAGGAAAAGTGCTGTTGATAGACCAAGTATTCAAATACCCGGAGTGGAGCAAGGAGCTGCGCATATGCTACGACCGTTTCCCCAACTTGAAAATCGTATTCACCGGTTCCTCCGTAATGCGCCTGAAAGAAGAGAATCTGGAGTTGCGCGACATTGTGAAAAGCTACAACCTGCGCGGCTTCTCCTTTCGCGAATACCTGAACTTGCAGACGGGCATGAAGTTCCATGCCTATCCGCTGGAAGAAATTCTGAGCAACCACGAACAGATAGCCAAAGGCATCCTCTCCAAAGTACGTCCATTGGACTACATGCAAGACTATATGCACCACGGCTTCTACCCATTCTTCCTTGAAAAGCGTAACTTTTCGGAGAATCTGCTCAAGACGATGAACATGATGGTGGAAGTAGACATCCTGCTTATCAAACAAATTGAGCTGAAATACCTTTCGAAGATAAAGAAATTACTATATTTGTTGGCCGTGGACGGGCCGAAAGCGCCGAATGTCAGCCAACTGGCAAACGACATACAGACCTCCCGCGCCACAGTAATGAATTACATCAAGTATCTGGCAGACGCACGGCTCATCAATATGGTCTATCCTAAGGGAGAAGAATTCCCCAAGAAGCCGTCGAAGATAATGATGCACAATTCAAATCTGATGTATTCCATCTATCCCGTCAAGGTGGAAGAACAAGACGTATTGGACACTTTCTTTGCCAACACAATGTGGAAGGACCACAAAGTGAACAAGGGCGACAAGAACATCTCATTCATGGTAGATGAGGTGATGCCTTTCAAGATTTGTCCGGAAGGAACAAAGATAAAGAATAATCCGGGAGTTACTTATGTACTGCATAAGGCGGAAATAGGCCGAGGCAACCAAATACCTCTCTGGTTATTCGGTTTCTTGTATTAAGAGAGAGATTTTTTCACTTAAATAAATAATTCAATTTAGTTATGACTAAACAGAAGAAATTCATTACTTGTGATGGTAACCAGGCTGCTGCACATATCTCGTATATGTTCTCCGAAGTAGCTGCCATCTACCCCATCACCCCCTCTTCTACGATGGCTGAATACGTAGACGAATGGGCTGCCGCAGGTCGCAAGAACATCTTCGGCGAAACAGTATTGGTACAGGAAATGCAGTCAGAAGGCGGTGCTGCAGGTGCCGTTCACGGCTCTCTGCAAGCTGGTGCGCTGACTACCACTTACACAGCTTCACAAGGTCTGTTGCTGATGATCCCTAACATGTACAAGATTGCCGGTGAATTCCTGCCTTGTGTATTCCACGTATCAGCACGTACATTGGCAAGCCATGCACTGTGTATCTTCGGTGACCACCAGGACGTAATGTCTACCCGTCAGACCGGTTTTGCCATGTTGGCCGAAGGCTCTGTACAGGAAGTTATGGACTTGGCCGGTGTAGCTCACTTGGCTACTATCAAGAGCCGTGTTCCGTTTGTCAACTTCTTCGACGGTTTCCGTACTTCTCACGAAATCCAGAAGATTGAAATGCTGGAGAACGAAGACCTCGCTCCGCTTATCGACCAGGAAGCTTTGGCTGAATTCCGCGCACGTGCATTGAACCCGATGAACCCGGTTGCCCGTGGTATGGCCGAAAATCCTGACCACTTCTTCCAACACCGTGAATCTTGCAACAACTACTATGAAGCAGTTCCGGCTATCGTTGAGGAATACATGAACGAGATTTCCAAAATCACAGGCCGCAAGTACGGTTTGTTCGATTACTATGGTGCAGAAGATGCAGAACGCGTTATCATCGCCATGGGTTCTGTAACAGAAGCTGCCCGCGAAGCTATCGACCACCTCGTTGCCAATGGCGAAAAGGTAGGTTTGGTTGCCGTCCACTTGTATCGTCCGTTCTCTGCCAAGCACTTCCTTGCCGCCGTTCCCAAGACAGCCAAGAAGATTGCCGTACTGGACCGTACGAAAGAACCGGGTGCTAACGGCGAACCGTTGTACCTCGACGTAAAAGACTGCTTCTACGGTGCAGAGAATGCTCCGGTTATCGTAGGCGGCCGTTACGGTTTGGGATCCAAGGACACTACTCCCGCGCAAATCCTCGCCGTTTACAAGAACCTGGCTATGCCGATGCCGAAGAACCACTTCACTATCGGTATCGTAGATGACGTTACCTTCACTTCTCTGCCCCAGGAAGAAGAAATCGCATTGGGCGGCGAAGGCATGTTCGAAGCCAAATTCTACGGTTTGGGCGCTGACGGTACAGTAGGTGCCAACAAGAACTCTGTGAAGATTATCGGTGACAATACCGACAAGCACTGCCAGGCTTATTTCTCTTACGACTCCAAGAAATCAGGCGGTTTCACCTGCTCACACCTGCGTTTCGGTGATACTCCTATCCGCTCTACATACCTGGTAAACACGCCTAACTTCGTGGCTTGCCACGTTCAGGCTTACCTGCACATGTACGACGTAACCCGCGGCTTGCGTAAGAACGGCTCTTTCTTGCTGAACACCATCTGGGAAGGCGAAGAGCTGGCCAAGAACCTGCCTAACAAGGTGAAGAAGTACTTTGCACAGAACAATATCACTGTTTACTATATCAATGCTACTCAGATTGCACAAGAAATCGGTTTGGGCAACCGTACCAACACCATCCTGCAATCCGCATTCTTCCGTATCACCGGCGTTATTCCGGTTGACCTGGCTGTAGAACAGATGAAGAAGTTCATCGTTAAGTCTTACGGCAAGAAGGGTGAAGACGTTGTCAACAAGAACTACGCAGCAGTTGACCGTGGCGGCGAATACAAGCAACTGACCGTTGACCCGGCTTGGGCCAATTTGGCAGACGACGCCAAGGCTGAAAACAACGATCCTGCATTCATCAACGAAGTGGTTCGTCCTATCAACGCACAAGACGGTGACTTATTGCCGGTATCTGCATTCAAGGGTATTGAAGACGGTACTTGGGAACAAGGTACTGCCAAATATGAGAAACGTGGTGTAGCTGCATTCGTTCCCGAATGGAACGCTGAAAACTGTATCCAGTGTAACAAGTGTGCATACGTTTGTCCTCACGCTTCCATCCGTCCGTTCGTACTCGATGCTGAAGAGCAGAAGGGTGCCAACTTCACTCAACTGAAGGCTGTAGGTAAAGCATTCGACGGTATGACATTCCGTATTCAAGTAGACGTTCTCGACTGTCTGGGTTGCGGCAACTGTGCCGATGTTTGTCCGGGCAACCCGAAGAAGGGTGGCAAGGCTCTGACTATGAAACACCTCGAAAGCCAATTGCCGGAAGCTGCTAACTGGACCTACTGTGCTGAAAACGTGAAAAGCAAACAACACTTGGTTGACATCAAGGCCAACGTGAAGAACTCCCAGTTCGCTACTCCGTTGTTCGAGTTCTCAGGCGCTTGCTCCGGTTGTGGTGAAACTCCGTACGTTAAACTGATTTCCCAGTTGTTCGGTGACCGCGAAATGGTAGCCAACGCAACAGGATGTTCTTCCATCTACTCCGGTTCAGTACCTTCTACTCCTTATACTAAGAACGAAAAGGGTCACGGTCCTGCTTGGGCAAACTCATTGTTCGAGGACTTCTGCGAATTCGGTTTGGGTATGGAGCTTGCCAACGAAAAGATGCGCGCACGTATCGTGAAGGCTATGGAAGATGCCATCGCAGCAGAAGGAACTCCGGCTGAATACAAAGAAGTATTCCAGGCTTGGATTGAAAACATGTACGATGCAGACAAGACTAAGGAACTGGCTGAAAAGATCATTCCTATGGTAGAAGCTGCCAAGGACAAATGCGATTGCTGCAAGACCATCGCCGGTCTGTCTCAATACCTGGTTAAACGCAGCCAGTGGATTATCGGTGGTGACGGTGCCTCTTACGACATCGGTTACGGTGGTCTCGACCATGTAATTGCAAGCGGTAAGGACGTCAACATCCTCGTACTGGATACTGAGGTTTACTCCAATACAGGTGGTCAGTCTTCCAAGGCTACTCCGGTAGGCGCCATCGCCAAGTTTGCCGCTGCCGGTAAACGCGTACGTAAGAAAGACCTCGGTCTGATGGCTACTACTTACGGTTATGTATATGTTGCTCAAATCGCTATGGGTGCCGACCAGGCTCAAACCTTGAAGGCTATCCGCGAGGCAGAAGCATATCCCGGCCCGTCACTCATCATCGCTTACGCTCCGTGTATCAATCACGGTCTGAAGGCAGGCATGGGCAAGAGCCAGGCAGAAGAGGAAAAGGCCGTTAAGTGCGGTTACTGGCACTTGTGGCGTTACAACCCGGCTTTGGAAGCCGAAGGCAAGAATCCGTTCACGCTGGATAGCAAGGAACCGGATTGGAGCGGATTCCAAGACTTCCTGAAGGGTGAAGTTCGTTACGCATCCGTAATGAAGCAATATCCGCAGGAAGCCGAAGAGCTGTTCAAGGCCGCCGAAGAAAACGCTAAATGGCGCTACAACAGCTACAAGCGTCTTTCCAAAGAAAACTGGGGCGCTGAAGTTACAGAGTAATTCCTTAATTACTAAATAGAAAATAGAGGCTGTTCCCGAACTGGATGCAGCCTCTATTTGTTTTAAATAAAAACATTAAATATCAAAAAGTTATGATCGGATTTATTATTTGGGTTATTGGGGTGGTCCTTGCAGTCAAGGCTGTACTCGAAATCATGAGATGGCCGGTAGACGGAGTAAAGAAGCTCTTGGTCGCAATCATCATCCTGCTCACAAGCTGGATTGGAATCTGTGTTTACTACTTCTGGGGAAGAGAAAACCTGCCCCAAATACTGAAATAAGTTCCGGTATCATCAAACAGAAGTAAACAAACGTGTATTAAGAACAAGGGGATAGGCAATAGTTATCCCCTTCTTTTCAGAAACTCGGTAGGACTCTCCCCAAACTGTTCCTTATAGCATTTTGTGAAATAGGAAGGTGACGAAAAGCCCACTTCATAAGCAATCTCCGCTACTGTCATATCAGAGGAGGCAAGCAGTGAGGCAGCCTTTTTCAACCTCATCTGGCGCAGCAGCTCATTCGGCGAATAGTTGGTCAGCGATTTCAGCTTACGGTAAAGCTGCACACGGCTCATACCCATATTCCGTCCCAAATCCTCCACATTGAGTTCCGCATCTTTCATCCTCTCCTCGACAAGCGATTTGAAGCGGGAGACGAAACCCTTATCCAAATCACTGATGGTTTCCTTCTCAATAGTCTGGTTATCTCCGAAGAACTGCCTCAACTGACGGCGGTTTGCAATGAGATTGCGGACACGAGACAAGAGCAACTGCGAATTGAATGGTTTGGAAATATAAGAATCGGCACCGCCATCATAGCCCTGGATACGCTGTTCGTCCAGCGAGCAGGCCGTCAGCAGAATCACCGGGATATGGCATGTCTGCAACTCGCTCTTCAAACGGCGGCAACATTCCACACCATCCATACCGGGCATCATTACATCCGAGATAATCACATCCGGCACATACCTCATGGCCAGCCTGATACCCTCTGCCCCGTCCGCCGCATCCAATACACGGAATTCGTTCGACAACAGCGACTTCACATAGCTGCGGATATCCGCATTATCGTCAATTACCAGCACAGTAGGACAATCAGCCTCAACCACCTCTTCGCCTGCCTTCACTTCCGTATCTATCAGGGTAGACGACACGTCCTTCTCTTCAGCAGGCAACGTCACTATAGTGGGATGGTACTGCGAAACATCCTGCTGCGGGAAAGTGACAGTGAAAGTAGTGCCTTTCTCGTCACTGCGTGCCGCAATGTTACCACCATGCATCTCTACAAAGGCACGTACCAGCGCCAGTCCGATACCGGTACCGGCCTGATGCCCGTCCACTTGATAGAAGCGCTCGAAGATAGCTTCCACATCGGTCGAAGAAATGTAACTGCCGGAATTGAAGACGGACAGACTGTAGTTCTGTTCCGACTTTAACAACCGTACGGTGATTTTCCCGTTCTCCGGCGTATACTTCACGGCATTGGAGAAGAGATTGAAGTAAATGCGCTCCATCTTCTCTGCATCCGCCATCATCCGGAAGTCCGTATCGGAAGATGCCTCAAAGCTGAAAGCAATATGTTTCTTCAGCAACGCCATGCGGAAAGAGTCGTTCCAGCCCCGGAAACTGTCGAGCAAATCAAAAGGTTCGAGATGGAGCTCCATGCGCCCGTTCTCCACCTTTCGGAAATCAAGTATCTGGTTGACCAGGCGAAGCAGGATATGCACATTCTTTTTCATCAGCTCGAGGAGCTGGCGCGGCTGTCCGTCGAGGGTGCGGTTGGCAAGAAGCTGCTCTATGGGATCGGCTATCAATGTCAGCGGAGTACGGAAATCATGCGAAATATTCGTGAAGAACACCAGCTTGGCATGCGTAGCCTCCTCCAGTTCATGGGAAAGCTGTTCCAACTGCGACTTCTGTACTTCCAACAGTTCCTTCTGCTGTATCAACTGGGTTTTCTGTTCCTCCAATTTCTTTTTCTGCATGGACAGCTCACGGTTCAACCGATTCTTGACACGCAAGGAGAGGTAGACAGCCACCAACAAACCGACCAGCAACAATAGGGCGGACAGACTGCCGTACAAGACAACCTGCTGCGTGGCATAACTGGCTAAATACTGGTTTATCTTTCCGTTCAGGGTTTCTATCTTTCCATCCAGGGTGCCGATGTGGGCGGTCTGCATCTTCATGATGAGAGCATTGTCGCGGTCGACGACGGAAGTGCCCAGGATAGTTTCACGGGGAAAATCACGCTTGTTCAGGATATCCATGGCAATCTGCATCACGCGGTCGCCACCGGTAGGATATATAAACGTGGCATCCAGTTCGCCGGCAAGCACTTTCTCCACTCCGTAGTCTTTGCCGGGCAGGGCGTCTATGCCGATGAACCGCATTTCCTTCTCCCGCCCCTTGCGGGCAGCGGCAGCATAGGCTCCGGCCGCCATACGGTCATTCTGCGCATACACCAGGTCGATATGCGGAAAGCGGCTCAGCAGGGTATCCATTTTCTCTCCGGCCTTGAGTTGCAACCAGGCACCGTCTACAGCGGCCAGCAACCGGATACCGGGATAAGCGGATATAGCCTTCACAAATCCCTGATGACGGTCTACGGCAGGTGTGGAGCCCACCAAACCGGAGATTTCCACCACATCTCCCTGCCCGTGCAGCACATTGGCCACATACTCTCCCACAGCTTTCCCTATCTCGTAGTTGTCTGCACCGACGTAAGCTGTATATTTGTCCGAAAGGATTTTACGGTCCACTACAATCACCGGAATGCCCCGGTTGTATGCCTCCTCCACAACCGGAGTTATCGGAGTGGCTTCATTCGGGGCCACAATCAGCAGGTCCACCCCTTCGGCTATCAGTTCACGAATGTCTTTTGCCTGACGGTCATTATCGTCGACGGCAGTACGGATGTCCACCTCCACATCTTCGTAGAAATGGGCTTCACGGAGTATCTCACTGTTCATCTGGTGCCGCCATTCATCCTCGCTACATTGGGAAACGCCGATACGGAAACGTGCCTCGCGCCGGGAGCAGGCAACCGCCACTCCCCAAAGCACGAGCAAAAAGAATAAAATCCGAAGGTTATGTTGTCTCATCTTCACTTTCCTCTGATTTAAGATTGCAGATGAGCAAAGATAGCGAAAAATGTGAAAAGAATAAGAAAAATCTATGCCAGCCTTTCTTTCAAGGCGTCCGGCAATTCCGGCATGGCACCGCTCTGGGTACATACATAGGCAGAGACTTCCACTGCCAGTTTATGGGCATCGGGCACCTGCTTCCCGCTGAGAATGGCAGCGGTGAAGGCTGCCGTGAACGAGTCACCGGCTCCAACGGTATCCGCCACCGGTACCTTGGGCGTCTCCTGGAAAGAAACCACTCCCGGAGTGAACACATAGCTGCCATTCGTTCCACAAGTCAAGATAAGCATCTTCAGATTATACTTGGCCAGCAGAATCCAGCATTTGTCCTGCAAGTCGATGCCCGGGTAGCCGAAAATACGGCTGATGGTCACCAGTTCCTCATCGTTTATCTTGAGGATGTTGCAGCGGCGCATGGATTCGCAGAGTATCTCTTTGGTATAGAAACCCTGGCGGAGATTGATGTCGAATATCTTCAGTTGTCCCTCCGCATCGGGCATCGTGTCGAGAAAGCGGTTGATGGTGATGCGGCTTGTTTCGCTGCGTTGCGCCAAAGAGCCGAAACATACGGCACGCGTGTTCAGTGCCAGACGCTTCAGTTCGTCGGTAAAGGGGATGTTGTCCCAGGCCACGCCTTCCTTTATCTCATAGCACGGCACGCCCACGGCATCGAGCGTCACCTGCACCGTTCCCGTGGGGTAAGGCACGCGCTCTATCTGGGTGCGCAGCCCCTTCCGGGCGAACACATCCAGAATCTCGTCCCCATCCGCATCGGCACCTACGGCACTGACCACACGGCTGTCGAAACCAAACTGCGATGCATGGTAAGCAAAGTTTGCCGGAGCACCGCCTATCTTCTTTCCTTCGGGGAGGCAGTCCCACAAAGCCTCGCCCATACCTACTATTATCTTATTCATAATATTATATTGTTTAATGAATGATATATTTTATTCACGGCAAACTCAATGTCCTACCCGCTGCAAACCTAATAAAAAAGTTCCTAACTATAGAATGAAAAGTTGCCAATTATCCATTAAAAAGTTTCTAAGAACTAAGGATTATCTCTATCCCAAGGCTTGGGATAGACATCCGCAACCTTGGGACAGATATCCGCAGCCTTGGGATATGTATCCGCAGCCTGCGAACAAAGATTACCGCTTCATACGCAGCATATAGAAGAACAAGTACACTACCCCTACCGTCATCACAGCCACGGCACCGCTTTGTCCTACAGCATCACTTGCCAAGCCCATTGCTATCGGAAATACCGTACCGCCGAAGAGCCCCATAATCATCAAGCCGGAAACCTCGTTCTTCTTTTGTGGCATAGCAAGCAACGCTTGGGAGAAGATAACCGGAAAGATGTTCGAATTGCCGAAACCGATAAGGGCAATGCAAATGTATATCATTGTCTTTTCATGGAAAACGAACAATCCTACCATCGCAGCCAACATACATAACACGCTGATGCCGAAGAAGGTTCGGGGAGCCATCTTCTGAAGAATGAAGGCGCCGAGAAAGCAACCCGCCGTGCGGAAAATGAAGTAAAGGCTGGTGGCAAAGCCGGCATCGGCCAGCGTCATGCCCAGACGCTCCATCAAGATTTTGGGCGCTGTGGTATTCGTACCTACATCAATGCCCACATGACACATGATGCCCAGGAAGCAGAGAAAGATAAACGGCTTGCCCAGCAGGGCGAGGCACTCCCCGAAGGTGGAAGGGCGTCCCTCTTCCTTTTCCTCGCGGATGGAAGTACCGCTCAGCCAAAGAATGGCAATCACCGCAATGACCATATAGACCGGGAACAGTACCCTCCAGCCCATGCCCAGAGACGGAATGGCCTGCGTAGCTCCCCACATGGCAATGTATGGAGCCAGAAACGAAGCAATGGCTTTTACAAACTGTCCGAAGGTGAGCGAACTTGCCAGCCGCTCGCCGCTTACGATGTTGGAAAGCAGCGGGTTGAGCGACGTTTGCATCAGCGCATTACCGATGCCCAGCAATGAGAACGAAAGCAGCATTAGCACGTAGCCGTCTCCGAAAACCGGGAGAAGTAAAGAGGCAAACGTGATGACCAGACTGAGAAGCACCGTCTTCTTGCGTCCGATGCGGTTCATCAGCATACCCGTAGGTACGGAGAAGATGAGGAACCAGAAGAACACCAGAGACGGGAATATGTTAGCTTGCGAGTCGGTCAGGTTCAAGTCGGCCTTCACGTAGTTGGAGGCGATGCCCACCAAATCCACAAAGCCCATGGCGAAGAAGCAAAGCATGACCGGAAAGAGCTTTGCCAAAGAAGAATTCTTAGTATTTTTCATGCTGAAGATTATTATCTGTTATTTTAATCCGAGTTTGTACACAGTAAACGAGGTGACATTGCAGCTTCCACCTTTAGCATAGAAACTGATACGGTTGTAAGGTTCCGACGGGAATACAAGATTTGTCATGGCAAAACGTCCGTCGTTGCCAAACGCTTCAATGCTCGACTTGTCTACGAACAAGCGGAGTTTCATTTCATTGCCACCCTCGACAGGAGCCACGGTCACTGCAGGGAAGTCCTTGCTGAACGACACCTCACCACTCTTGGTACGGTCTATGGTGAACGTCTTTTCCGCCAGGTTATAGTACATCTCCACCTCCTCGCCTTTCGAGTTAAAGAGCTGGAATCCTATCACATCCGCATCCTTGTTCTTGATGGTCATTTCGATTTCGTACGTTCCGGAATTGTCATTCAGCAGTTTGTCCAGATTATACGTGCGGTCTACCTTGAAAGCACGCTTCTTGCTGCCTTTATCCCTCAGTTTCAGCAATTCGGGAGACGGGGTTACCTTTACATAGGTTTCACCCTCCGAGGTATAGAGCGAAAGGTCGCGCGGCACGGAGTTGGCACTGCGGTATTGACGGGTGGGCACATCGTTGGCATATTGCCAGTTGCTCATCCATGCCAATGCAATGGCACGTCCTACAGGAGCATTGCTCCAAGTGACAGTTGCATAATGGTCTTTTCCCCAGTCCATCCATTTCGTCATTGCGGGAGACTCGTTCACGAATCTCTTTCCGTCAAATGTCCCTACGAAATATTGTGTGGCAGAGCCACCGAACGGTCCACCCGGATTGAGGTTACAGACGAGTACCCACTTCTTCAGTTCCGTACCTTCAACCGGCAGCTCAAGCAGGTCGGGACACTCCCAGACTCCGCCGTGAGCACCTTGTCCTTCACCGAATTTGCTCTCCAGCGTCCAGTTCTTCAGGTCGGCAGAAGAGTATATCTCCATTTCCTGCCCTACGGCAAGAACCATAATCCATTTCTTGGTATCTTCGTGCCAGATGACTTTAGGGTCACGGAAGTCGCGCTGCGTGGAAGTCAGGATGGGATTTCGCGCATACTTCTTGAAGGTTTTTCCGTTGTCAAGGCTATAGGCCATGCTCTGCACTTGGCGGTCGCTTGCCGATGTATAGAAGGCAATGACGGCACCGGCACCGAACCCGGCCGTATTATCCTTGTCGACAACACAAGAGCCACTGAAAATTGTTCCCAACGCATCGGGCGAAATGGCATCTCCGTGATGCTCCCAAGTGACGAGGTCCGTACTGGTGGCATGTCCCCAATGCATGTTCCCCCACATGGAGCCGTAGGGATTATGCTGGTAGAACAAATGGTAGACCCCGTCTTTGTAGAACATTCCGTTAGGATCATTCATCCAACCGTAAGCCGGGCTGAAATGATACACCGGACGGAATTTCTCCCGGTTCGAAACATCGAATTCATCCGACAGTTTCATTTCTTCCCAGCATAAGGCCGAATCCGGAATAAGCTGGAAGTTGAAAGAGAGATGTTTATTATCGAAGCCGGTCAAATCGACCGGAACAAAATAGTCAACCTTATTGACTGCCAATCGCACGTTCATACTGCGTACAACATCATTGTCCGCTATCATATACAATTTTGCCTCCGGAGAAGCCTCTTCCACCGGCAGAAGCAAAAACTTCTTCTGCTCGTCAATTTGGACGATACTCTGTCCGTCACCCAGATGTTTAATCACGAAAGGAGGATTTATGGCCTGGCATGTGAAGACAGCCACGGTAGTTCCTAATATAAATACGGTAAGCGTCCTTCTGATTGTCCGCCAAAAGTCTTTTAAATGAATCATGTTTCTGTTGGTATTAAATTAATTATGTTTTTCTACCATGCAAAGATACGCCACCAAGCAGCAGGAGGCTATCTTTTTTGTTTCAAAGCATACTACAAATGTTACATTCAGTCTAAAATAATACAAATTAAATTCCTCATCTCCATATTGATTTAAGCATCCAGGCATCCAACTCCATCTTCGTCCCCTTCTTCTGCGCAAAAAGTTCGATACCGGTTTGAGCCTCGCCCGGATAGGTTAATAATGTGAATACATCCTTCCCGTCATTGGCAAAGATTTCAATACTCGATTTGTCTACAAATATATGCAAACGTATCTTATTATCTACCGGTTCCACCCTGGTATATGCCATACGGCTGAATTTAGGAATCTGCACATCGGAGCAATAGGTGCGGTCAATCACCAGATTATGTGAATCCGTATCATAGCTGACCACCACTTTGCGCCCTTCACCCACACACAAATTCAAGCCAAAGGTGTTGGATACGTCAGTAGAAAACGAAGCATCGAGTTCGTAGACATTCTCATCGGGAACAAAGCCGGGTAACCTCTGTGTTCCCACCGATAAAGCACGTTTCACCGATGCAGGCTTATGGCGAAGTGTTTGCAACTGTTCCACCGGTTTCTGCACCAGCCTCACGCCTTCCTTGTATGTCTTCAGTTCCAGATTACGGGGAATGGACCAGAAGCCCTTCCCATACTTCGATGGAGCTACCGGTGCATAGTCCCAGGTTGCAACCCAGCCCATCGAAATTTTGGAATCCAACGTTCCGTCAAAATCCTGAAATGTGCGGGATGCATAAAAGTCCAGCCCTTTGTCCACATATAGAGGCTCTGCAGGATGGTTCTCCATCAGCTTAAAAGAAGTGCCGTCGAAGTCTCCTATAAAGTATTGTTCTTGCGCCCAGTTTACAGATACGACCATCACCCACCTTTTCTTGTCAGAATCCCCGTCAACCGGCAACTGGAATAAATCCGGGCACTCCCAAGACTTTTCACTGTCACCGGCAGGGCCGAAATCACTGGTCCAAGTCCAGCTCTTCAAATCAGGAGAGGTATAAAACTTTATTTTCTTCTCCAGGGCCTTGGCTACAACCATCACCCATTTTTGGGTCGGCTCGTGCCAGAAGACGGTAGGGTCCCTGAATTCCGTACTCCAAAGGTCCAGAACCGGGTTACCTTCATAATAATGAAATGTCTTTCCGTCATGACTGAAAGAGATGCCCTGCGCCTGTTTCTTGGAGTCCTTCTCAAAAACGGTGTAAGCCGCCACATAAGCCCCCTTGCCGAAGCCGGCCGTGTTGTTCTTGTCTATGACCGCAGAACCGGTGAAGTAACTGATATTGTCATCCGCTCCGGTCATGGCATAAGGGGTTATCTGCTGGTAATGTACCAAATCTGTAGATTCGACTTTGCCCCACCAGTACATATGATATTTACCCTGATAGTACATGAATCCCGAGGGGTCACCAATCCATCCCTTCTCCGGACTGAAATGATACTGAGGACGATAAGGCTCTTTGTATAAACTGTCTGAATTCATTTGTGCACCAGCAGACAATGTTCCTGCCAATAAAAGTGCACCCAATATAGCTGGTATCTTCATTTTCTGTATTTTCATTAAAAGTTCATCTTTACCTTTGCATCTTTCAGTTTCCAAACTTCGGCAGCAACTTCCGTTGTTTTTCCATTAGAGAATAGCTCCAATAGCGTACTATTTTCTTTCAAAGGGAAGATTCTTGTAGTGAACGCATCTTCGTTATTAATAAATCCTTCCACTACAGAACCGTCAATAAACAAACGAATCTCCACCGGTTTAGCAGTATCCAACCGATAATGATCCTTACGAATCTTCAAAGGAATGTGTGCACGCAAGGAAGAATGCGTCTGGTCCACAATAAGTTCCTCCTTCTCCACATCATAATAAATCAGGCTATATTCGCTATTATCCGGATTCTTACACAATGTAAATCCAAACCGTTTTGCGTCACCGGGATAAAAAGTCGCCTTGACTTCAAGCTGATGTTCCCTTCTGCTCACAATGCACGGTTTCGCAGCAGTCAATGCCTTTCTGGAATAAACCGTCGGTTGTTCACGCAATTGTTTCATCACGGGATGGGGTGTTTGGCATAGTTTCCCATCTTTCAGCTGCCATCTTCTGGGCATACTGTAGAGATGTGCCCATCCTTGTTCATAAGTGGCCTCCCCTCCTATTTCATCGGGTATAATGGCAATGGCAGCAACATCCCCTTCCGGAGTCTCAACAACAGAGGGGGACAGCAAGCGGTTGATGACCTCCAGATTTTGAGGGACTGGGTTGTCCGGTATAAACTTTTCATTCTTGAAATCTCCTATCCAATACTGGCAACGCGCAGGTATGCCTTTATGAGGGACCCTATTCACCAAAAGAACATACTTGCCGCCCATCTTCTTAAAGACCGGCATTTCCCAGAAAATACCGGAGTCATCCACTTCCGGATTGCCCTCAAACAGCAAATGTACAAAATCCCATCTCTTCAAGTCCGCCGATTTATAAAGCAGCAAAGCCCCGTGGGGTGTATCGGTCTGCTCAATGCCGAAACCGATAATCATATACCAGACATCACCCTCTTTCCAGACATACTGGTCACGCATGTCCGTACGGGTATATCCGGCAGGCTTCTCGGCAATAACCGGATTACCCGCATATTTCTCCCATTCTATCAACGCAGTATCTTTTGGAAAAGCAATACCCACTCCCATCTTGTCTCCACCGGCTGTGTATATCAGCTGGGGGATACCGTCATCATTGATAACAGCATGCCCGGACCATATTCCATTCTTGTCATAAGCAGCATCAGGAGTCAAAGCCGGCTTTTCCTCCGTCCAATGAAGCATATCGGGACTGCTGAAATGTCCCCAATTTATCTGTCCCAGGAAGATTGCAGAAGCATTCTTCTGATTGAATATATGATATTTACCTTTATAAAGAAGTAAACCATGCGTCTCATTCGTCCAGTTGGCAGCCGGTAACAGATGATAGCGGGGACGGTTGAAGTCCTTCGCAAAACGGGTTTCCGGAATAGCCAAAACCGGAGTCTTCTTCAATCCTAAGGCAATCTCGTCTCTCCATGCAGACGAATCATCGGAAAAGGGAGTGAGGCTTATCCCGTCAATCAACCCGTTTATAGCCGTAACATCGTACATCCAAACCTTCTTTTCCCTGAAATCCTTACCTACCCGAAGCATCATTTCACCATCTTGCAAGTTCCGGGGCCATACCTCTACACTCATCCTCTGCCCATTCAGGCAAACCGATTCATTATTCAAATCAAGGACTACATGCAGCCACTTGAAACGGTCGACTTTTGTCTTTAATGAACAGTAAGAGTATGAGCCATTCTGCCCCATTCCCAACAGCAGCTCACCATAACGGTCTACACATACCGCTACAGATGTTCCTGCCATGTCTCTGATTCCCATAAAGGCAGCAGTATCCGTCGGATAAGATTCCAGAGCAAACCATCCGGACAACGACGAAACATCTCCTTCCGTGGTTGTATCCATCCAAGTGGAATACCCGTCTGTACGAAGGGCTTTACCTTCGACTCCGGTAACAAATTCCGGTATTTCCTTTATAGTGTACAAATTCAACAATGACTTGCCGTCACTGGAGAGTAAGGGGTCCTGCCCATCAAACGACCATGTTTTTTGAGCAAAAGCTGCATTCAAAGAAAGCAATAGACAGCCCAATATAGAATAGGCAAAGTGTTTCATAATAAAAGATTGTTTAAAGGAAGAGGGGGAAACGTTTGTTTCCCCTCCCTTCCGTTTTTATTTCAAAATATAATTAGTTGAACGGAGCATAACCGGGATTCTGTACATACTTGCCTCCAGAAAATCCGTATTGATTGTTCGGAACCGGATAATACTCATCCTTTCCACCCGTAAAGTGCGCATTGGCATAATAAATGCGATTGTCTGACTCCGCAGCGATGTACTTGTTCATGGTTGTTTCCACTATGCCCCAACGGACCAGGTCGAAGAAACGTTCACCTTCCAAAGCCTTCTCCAGACGTGTTTCCCAACGGAGGGCCTGACGGGCATAATCCTGATTCCAGACATCAGCAGGATAAGGATTGACAAGGTAGTTGGCCGCATAGTTGGAATGGTCGTTGAAATCCTTTACATAGGCGCTGTTCCGGGCACGATTGCGTATCTGATTAATCAAATCACGGGCAGTTTCGAGTCCATTGCCTTCATTGAGTTCAATAAGAGCCTCAGCTTTCCAAAGAAGAATATCCGCGTAACGTATAATCTGCCAGTTCAACTGTGAAGCCCCCCAAGGCCAGCCATTAAACATATCACTACTTTCCGGAGAAACCCAGAAGCGCTTCGCGCAATTATAGCCATAAGTTTCCTTATCACGCACCCATCCTTCACATGGTTTGTCCGGGTAAGTTTTCCAAGTTATAGTAGGACGGCCCACAACAAAATCGAGACGCGGGTCTACATTGGGAGTCGTGTTTTGTAAAGTATAAACCCCATTGTTCAATACCGCCCAACTATAATCAGACTTTGACTGATAATTAAAATCGGGCAGACCGTTTGCATCTGTCTGATAAGCATTAATCAGGTCTTGGCTGGGCAGGAAGAAACCGTCACCTCCGTAAGGGCTGCCTCCACCCGGAGAATTCAACAGATTGCTCCAATTGATGCGGCCGGCACTTTCGGTACCGTCATTCATGGAATATTGAATGGCAAAAACAGACTCTTTACCGTTTTCATTAGCTACTAAATCCAATCCCTGGAAATCGTCAAGCAAACCGTAACGATTGCTGGCAGTCACCTGGTCGCAAAGCGAAACGACTTCCCTCAGCAGCTCTTTATTGATGGAAGTTACGGCATGCGTAGTCTCATCTTGCTGATACGCCTGGTACAGCTTGATTTTAGCCGCATAGGCCAGTGCTATGTATTTATGAATACGCCCTACCTCCGGCTGTGATGCAGGAAGCTGTTCGGCGGCATCAAGCATCTCCTCGGCCAGCATACTCAGAATCTCGTCACGGGTAAACTCATTGTTCGGAATATCCGGATATTGGGAAATCTCAACGTTCTCATCAAAATAAGGTATCTTGTTGAAAAGGCGGCTTAATTCAAAATAATAATGGGCACGAAGCACTTTCATCTCCGCAATACGGGATACACGTCCGTTCACCTGCTCATCTGTTGCAGCATTCAGTACGCGCAATGCAGAGTTACAACGCTGCACACTGCAATATAGATGATACCACTTGCTGTCCAGAAATCCATTGGTTGCATCCATATCAAATGTCTCCATACGGTGCACTTCATTAAGGTCACCGACACCGCCACCGCCTTTATAGGCATTATCCGAACGTACCTCACCATAGGTCCAATTGGAAGTAGGATGACACCATACACTCCAGCTCTGTCCCTCGGGACCACCCAAAGCTGCATACGCGGCATTCACCAAAAGGTCGGCACCTTCTGTAGAAGTCATAATATCTTCGTTCAAGCTACCCTGGGGCTTCAAATCCAGGAAACGGTCTTCATTACAACTTGCAGTCATCAGCGCTACTGCGCCAAGTATATATAAATGTTTCAATTTCATAATAGTATAGTTTTAAAGTTTAGAAACCAAATGATAATCCCAAAGAGAACGTACGGGGCAGCGGATAAGGATAGCCCAGCCCTTCAGGGTCGGCACCCGTATAACCGGTAATCGTAAACAAATTCTGAGCCTGGAAATAAATGCGTGCATGACGCATCTTCATCTTGTCGAGAACTGCTTTAGGAAGCGTGTAACCCAATGTCAGGCTTTTCAGCTTGATATACGAACCATTTTCAATATAGAACTCAGAAACTTCGTGCTCATTGTTGCTGTTAAGGGTGGTCAAAGCAGGTACACTGCTATTGTAAACACCCGTCTTTTCAAAGTTCTCGTAAGCATGCATGGCATCGAGCAGGCGGGTAGAGTGATTACCGGTCCAGCACTGGAACAAATCCGTATAATATTTGGAGTTGTTATAGGCATCACGAATCATACCGTTGAAGAACATGCTGAGGTCAAAGCCTTTCCAAGATGCCCCAAGATTCAGACCTGCAATCACTTTCGGATTGTCAGAACCCAACCATACACGGTCGTTCGTATCAATCGTACCGTTACCGTCAGCATCCACGTATTTGATACGTCCTACTCCGGGAGCGCCAAACAGTACATTATATTTGGATTTATACTCATCCACCTCCTGCTGGGTACGGAACACTCCATCTGTCTTGAAGCCCATCCATGAACCGAACGGTTGGCCAACCAAAGTCTTGTCAACACCATTACCGCCACCGTAAGTATAGTAAATTTCTTCCGTCAGCTCCGTCACTTCATTTTTGTAATATGAAAGGTTGAATGCTACATTATACTGAAAATCCTTTACCTTATCATTCCAAGTCAATGCCATCTCGAAACCTTTATTGTTCATCGTACCACCATTATACCAGCAGTAACCACCCTCGCCAATGACAGCAATATACGGTTTCTCCACAAGCATATCACTTGTCTTCTTATCAAAATAATCGAGAGAAGCGCTCAGGCGTCCGTTCAAGAAAGCGGCGTCCACACCGATATTGAGTTGTCTTGTACTCTCCCACTTCAAATCAGGATTGGTAGACCTCACTTTGTAGCCACCGGGGGCCAAAGTCGTTCCATCACCGTTCATGTTGTAGCTTGCATCCTTCAGACTAATCAAGTATTTAGTATAGGGGGCCTCATTATCAATAATATCGTTACCATTGATACCCCATGAAGCACGTAGTTTCAAATCTGCCAACCAATTCTTGGTCGCTTCCATAAACTTCTCACTTGAAATGCGCCAGCCTGCCGACACTGAAGGGAAGTAATCAACGTTATTACCCTTTGCCAAGCGGGAAGAAGCATCACGGCGTACTGTAACAGAAGCCAGATACCGTCCTTCATAATCATAGTTCACTTTACCAAAGTAAGATACCATGCCATAATTGGAAGCACCGGCACCTACATTCTTACCGGCAGTCACACCGTCGAGATAAATATAATCTTCATCTTCTACAGCCAGTCCCGTACCATAACCGAACATGGATTCCGAATGATTCTTCTTGGCCTCTGTACCAAGAAGTGCAGTCAGATTGTTCTTTCCAAATGCTTTGCTATAAGTCACGGTATTAGTCCATACCCAATCCAGTCTTTTGTTGGATGATTGAGTCAGCTTATTGACCTCATCGCGTGCCCATGCCGGCTCAAAAGTTTTGTTGGTTTCATCATAATAATTCATACCGAAATTGGTTTTCAGCACCAGGTTCTTAATCGGTTCAATTTCAAGGAATGCATTACCAAAGATACGCCAATAATCATGTTTGTTCTGTTTTTCATTCTCCAACAAACGTGCCATATTGGGGGCATCACCCAAAACATCATTGATGGCATCGTTATAATTACCATTCTCATCATAAACCGTCTTGGCAGGATGCTGTTTGATGGCATTCTCATCTACACCGGCCGGACTGAGGGTCTGTGTCCAACGATTGATGGCAACGTTCTCGCCGATGCGCAAGCGATTGTCAAGATAATGATAGTTAGAACTGATACGGGTATTGATTCGCTGGAAATTCGTATTCTCTACCAGACCGTCATGATCGAGATAGTTCAACGCTAACGAGAAGGCACCATTGTCAGAGCCCTTTGAAAGTGTCGCACTGTAATTCTGCATCAAGGCAGTGCGATAAACCACATCGCGCCAATCCGTATCAACGGCATGTACTTTAGCTCCATTCAGGCCGATATAGTCCTGAAGTTGGGGAGTTGCACCATTACCATATATTTCGCTACTTGGCGTAGCTCCATTATTGGCATACTTATAAGCCGACCAATAAACCTGGCCCCACTCATCTGCATTCAACATATCAAAACCACATTGATAGGTCTGCAAAGTCAACGACATATCAAAATCCACACGGGTCTCCCCTTTCTTGGCACGCTTGGTAGTAATGATAATCACACCATTGGCAGCCTGTGCACCATAAATAGAAGCGGAAGCGGCATCCTTCAATACCTGAATGGATTCTACATCATTGGAAGAAAGGATAGACGAGATGTTCTCACGGGTCATCACACCGTCAATGACATAAAGCGGGGAATTGGCATCATTTCGGAAAGATGACTTACCACGGACCAATGTAGAAGTATTTCCACCGCCCGGTGTGCCATCAGTCGTAATGTTCATACCGGCAACACGTCCCTGCAAGCTCGACAACACATTTCCCGTAGGAATATCTGCTACATCCTTCATCTTGACCACAGCCACCGAACCAGTCAAACTAGCCTTCTTCTCGGACATATAGCCGGTCACTACTACTTCATCAATCAACTGGGAATCTTCCGTCAACTCAATGCGTAAAATGGGCTGTGCCTTTACTGTAACGGTTTTATATCCTATATAGGATACAGACAATGTGGCACCGGAAGCTACAGACAGAATGAAATTTCCGTCAATATCCGTAATTGTTCCATTACTGTTGGAACCTACTTCCATGACAGAAGCACCGATAATGGATTCACCACTCGATTTTTCAACGACAGTACCTTTTACCTGGACTTGCTGGGCAAAGGAAGAGATGCCCGCAAAGAGAAGCACAATTAGTGTGCAAAGCCTGAGACTAATGCTTTTCAACATATCTATCAATTTAAAGTTAATAATAAACCAATTCTGCAATTGAGTTTTGTGTCAGCAAAATTAAGCGAAACCAGAATTTGCACCTATAACAAATGTTACGAAAGGTGGTATTTTTGATACATCCCCTTTCTAAAGGTATTCTACGCGTGTTTTTTGCTAAATAAACTTTAGCTTTAGCAGCAAATTAATAGAAAAGAATGAAAACAATATGGGAGCAGATGCTAATTGTACCAGCTCTCATAGTATACTCTCTCAGAATCAAAAACGAAAAACAAACTGTTCCGCACACCGGTATCCTTCTTCATAAAGCTCCGTCAGCTTCTTGATGTCACGCTCGATGCGGTCTACCACTACCGGCTTCTGTGGACGGATAACAATAATTTCCCCGGCGGCTTCCATCCGTTCCACCTGCTCCAACTGTTGATTATAGACAATGCTGCGGCGATTGATAGCTTCACGCAATAGCGGATATTTCTTATATATAAAAGGTGGAACCTTCGTTCCCTGAATTTCCTTACGGTATCCATGATTGCGCGTCAATACTACCACATTATTGGTAAATCCATCCTGACGGGCACGCATCAAAGGGATACTGTCCACAATACCTCCATCCAGCATCGGGGTGTTGTCCACATAGGTAACGGGACAGACAAACGGCAGACTGCTCGAAGCACGCACAATATCAATGACGCGCTCTTTACTCCGCTTCTCCTCAAAATAGTTCGCTTCGCCCGTCTCGCAATTGGTAGTTACCATCACATAGCGTTCGGGGCAATGAAAGTATGCCTCGTAGTCGTAGGGAAGTATGTGTTCCGGAAACTCCTGGAACAACAAGTCGAAATCCATGATATTCCGCTTCTTCAACAGATACTTCAATCCGATGTAATTGTATTTTTCCAACAAGTCGATATTGCTGTACTTGGCACGCCCGCGCTGACCGGACATATAGGAAAGTCCGTTGCAGGCTCCGGCACTGACGCCGATGGTATAGGGAAAGCGAATGCCACGATCCATAAAGTTGTCGAGCACACCGCAAGTGAAGACGCCGCGCATACCGCCACCCTCCAAAACAAGACCGCTACGGTCATCAATATGTATTATTTTCTCCATAAGTGTCGGAATTAACGCTTCAAAGATAGCTTTTGTTTACGATATTCTACCTATATTTGCAGTTGCAACAATAAATCTATAACATTTTAATTATGATGAAGAAATCAATACTGATGGCTGCATTGGGTTTATTAAGTTTAAACACAATAGCACAAGACACTCTGAAAGAGGAAGGTTTCATCTTTACGACCGTAAAAGAAAATCCTATCACTTCTGTTAAGAACCAGAACCGCGCCGGTACATGCTGGTGCTATTCCGGATTGGCATTCATCGAATCCGAACTGCTCCGCATGGGCAAAGGCGAATACGACTTTTCTGAAATGTTTATCGTACACAACACCTATCTGGACCGTGCCGACAAGGCAGTGCGTACACATGGTGACGTTTCGTTCTCACAAGGCGGTTCGTTCTACGATGTAATTTATGGTATGAAAACTTTCGGTCTGGTGCCCGAAGAGGAAATGCGTCCGGGCGTTATGTATGGCGACACGCTGAGCAACCACACCGAATTGACAGCCGTATCTGATGCCGTAGTGGCAGCCATTGCCAAGGGAAAACACCGCAGCCTGCAAACAGACCAAGACAAGAACCCGCTCTGGAAGAAAGCCATTACCGCTATCCACGATATTTATCTGGGCGAACGTCCCGAGAAGTTCACCTACAAAGGCAAGGAATATACTCCGAAGTCTTTCTATGAATCTACCGGACTGAATGCAGATGACTATATCTCACTGACTTCCTATACCCACCATCCCTTCTACCAGCCGTTCGTCCTAGAAATACAAGACAACTGGCGTTGGGCTTCTTCCTACAACTTGCCTATCGACGAGTTGATGGAAGTGTTTGACAACGCTATCAATAAGGGTTACACCATTGCATGGGGTAGTGACGTAAGCGAACAAGGCTTCACACGCGACGGTATAGCCGTAATGCCCGATGCAGAAAAGGTGCAAGAACTGAGCGGTTCTGACATGGCACACTGGCTGAAAATGAAACCCGAAGAAAAGAAACTGAACAGCAAGCCTCAACCGCAGAAGTGGTGCACACAAGAAGAGCGCCAGCTGGCATACGACAACTGGGAAACTACTGACGACCACGGTATGCTGATTTACGGTATAGCCAAAGACCAGGAAGGCAACGAATACTATATGGTAAAGAACTCTTGGGGTGAAGCCGGAAAGTACAAAGGTTTGTGGTATGCTTCCAAAGCTTTCGTGCGCTATAAAACAATGAACATCATTGTGCACAAGGATGCACTACCTAAGGATATTGCCAAGAAACTGGGTATTAAATAAATAAAAGAAGGAGATGCATCAAACTGCATCTCCTTTTTCAATTCTTAACAAATCCTACAGATATCTTCCACAATCTGCGGAACCGTCAACCGGTTCTTCTTCAACTGTTCCTCCACATCGTAACGGTCGATAAACTCTTTCTTCACACCATAGTTCAGTACCTTCATATCCGACGGACCGTAGTAACGGGCAATCTTCTCGCCAAAGCCACCGTCCAGCACTCCGTCCTCAAGAGTAATGACCAGTGTATGGTCGAGCTTCAGGTCATCGAGCAAAGCCTCGTCCACACCCGTGATGTAGCGGGGATTGACAAGCGTGGCATCCACTCCTTTCTCTTCCTTCAACCGGGCAGCCACAGCTTCGCCCAACTGATAGAAAGAGCCCAGTCCCAATATGGCAACCTTCTCTCCACGATGGGACACCTCATAACGGTTCAGCGTCTTGCCGTAATCCTTCTCTGGTTCTACATTCCTGCGGACAACCCCATTGGCTGGCACGCGAATGGCAACCGGATGTTCCGTCTGACGGATGCCCCACTCCAGCATTGCCATATACTCCTCACGGCAAGTAGGTGCCAGATAAACCATATTCGGAATATTGCCGATAACCGGAATATCGAAAAGACAAAGATGGGTAACGTCATTCATACTCGACAAGCTTCCCCAGAAGACAAGAATCAGTGCAGGATTATTGTTGATGCAAAGATCCTGGGACAACTGGTCGTAGGCGCGCTGGATAAAGGTGCTGTAAACCCCGAATACCGGTTTTCCACCTCCGGCAGCAATGGCAGAAGCCATGGCAACAGCCTGCTCTTCGGCAATGCCCATATCAATGAACTGCCGCCCTGCCTCTTTGCGGCGCTCCGGTGTAAAGCCAAATACCGTAGGTGTACCTGCGGTGATACCCACCACAGTCGGGTCTTTCTTCATCTCCTGCAACAGATAACCGGCGGTAAGGTCGGCATAGTCTTCACCCTTCCCAGGCTCACCGGTCAGATTGCCGGTCTCAAGGTCGAACGGAACACTGTAATGGAAACGTTCTTTCTGCTCTTCCGCCAATTTGTATCCCTTACCTTTCAAGGTATTGATATGTACCACAACCGGATGCTTCTTGTCCTTCACTTCACGGAAAGCCTCTATCAATTGCTCCACGTCATTGCCATCCTTCACATAGAGATAATCATATCCCATTGCCTTAAAATAGTTGCAGGGAGCCTGACCCTCCGTTTCGCGCAACTGTTGCAGATTGCGGTATAGCCCGCCATGATTCTCGGCAATGGACATCTGGTTGTCGTTGACAATGACGATGAAGTTCGTGCCCAGTTCGGCACCTACATTCAATCCTTCGAAGGCTTCGCCACCACTTAGCGAGCCATCGCCGATGACGGCAATCACATTACCCGTCTCCCCCTTCAAGTCACGCGCCTTGGCAAGCCCGCTTGCCAGACTGACGGAGGTAGAGGTATGCCCGATGACGAAGAAGTCGTGCTCGCTTTCCGACGGTTCGGAATATCCGGAGACTTCGTCATACTCGTCCGCATTCATAAACGCTGCCCGGCGGCCTGTCAATATCTTATGGGTATAACTTTGATGGGACACGTCATAAACTATCTTGTCCGTTGGTGAATCGAACACGTAATGCAGGGCTATGGTGGCTTCTACCATTCCCAGGTTGGGACCTACGTGTCCTCCGTGGGAGCTCAACTTGTTTAACAACACCTGGCGGATTTCTCCACCCAATCCGTTCATTTCGCTGACTGATAACTTTTTCACGTCAGCAGGGGAATTTACTTTTTCAATATACATATTCTATAATAGCATTTAAGTAGCGATACTTGTTTATCCGATGCCGCCCGTCGTGCAGGCCTCATCCGGACGCTGCAAAAGTACAGAGGAAACGGGAACGGAAAGGTAGATAAATTACCGGTTTTATTACCTTTTTTACAGATATAGAGCCAACTGATATTTGCGCAAAATCCCTCAACTTGTGCATTTTTCACCCCATTTTCTTGTCAAACCCAACTCTTTCCGTAAATTTGCAGGCTGATAATGAGTTAACCGGCCAATTTCAGTAGCAGGATTCTACTACTCCTATTCCCGGCACTGACATACAAAGAAATACTAATACTAATAATTAATAGCATGAGTTTGAAAATTGTTGTATTGGCAAAACAAGTTCCCGACACACGCAACGTTGGGAAAGATGCCATGAAAGCCGACGGAACCATCAACCGCGCGGCACTCCCTGCCATCTTCAACCCCGAGGATCTGAACGCTCTTGAACAGGCTCTCCGACTGAAAGATGAACATCCGGGCTCCACCGTTACCATCCTGACCATGGGACCGGGACGTGCAGCCGAAGTTATTCGTGAAGGACTTTACCGTGGTGCCGACAACGGCTATCTGCTGACTGACCGCGCTTTTGCAGGTGCCGATACACTTGCCACTTCGTATGCCCTTGCCACAGCCATCAAGAAGATAGGCGACTATGACGTCATCATCGGCGGACGCCAGGCCATCGACGGTGATACCGCCCAAGTAGGTCCGCAAGTTGCCGAAAAACTGGGACTGACGCAAGTGACCTACGCAGAAGAGATTCTGAACGTGGACAAAGCTGCCAAGAAGATTACCGTGAAACGTCATATCGACGGTGGTGTGGAAACCGTTGAGGCTCCCCTGCCCATCGTCATCACCGTAAACGGAAGTGCCGCCCCCTGCCGCCCACGCAATGCCAAACTGGTGCAGAAGTACAAACGCGCCCTCGGTGCCCAGGAAAAAGCTGCCATCACCAAGGAAGGCGCTGAGCTTGCCTACGCCGACCTCTACGAGAAATATCCCTATCTGAACATCACGGAATGGAGCGTTGCCGACGTGAACGGCGACCTTGCACAATGCGGTCTGAGCGGCTCTCCTACCAAGGTGAAGACCATTCAGAACATCTCATTCCAAGCCAAAGAAAGCAAAACGCTGACGGGCAGCGACAAGGATGTGGAAGATTTGATTGTTGAACTGTTAGCCAACCATACGATAGGATAAGATTATGAATAATGTATTTGTATATTTAGAGATAGAAGGCACAACAGTTGCCGACGTCAGTCTCGAACTCTTGACCAAAGGTCGTAAATTAGCCAATCAGTTGGGCTGCCAACTGGAGGCAGTTGCTGCCGGAAGCAATCTGGCAGGCATTGAAAAGCAAGTATTACCCTACGGAGTAGACAAACTCCACGTATTCGACGCTCCGGGCTTGTTCCCCTATACTTCCCTTCCCCACTCCTCTGTCCTCATCAACTTGTTCAAAGAAGAAAAGCCGCAAATCTGTCTGATGGGCGCCACCGTTATCGGTCGCGACCTCGGTCCGCGCGTTTCTTCCGCTTTGACCAGCGGACTGACCGCCGACTGTACCTCACTGGAAATCGGCAACCACGAAGACAAGAAGGAAGGTAAGACCTACGAGAACCTACTGTATCAAATCCGTCCCGCATTCGGCGGTAACATCGTTGCCACGATTGTGAATCCCGAACACCGCCCGCAGATGGCAACCGTTCGCGAAGGTGTGATGAAGAAAGAGATACTGGACGCTGACTATAAGGGCGAAGTCATCAACCACGACGTTGCCAAGTACGTGCCCGAGACGGACTATGTGGTAAAAGTCATCGACCGCCACGTAGAAAAGGCAAAACATAACCTGAAAGGCGCTCCCATCGTGATTGCCGGAGGCTACGGCATGGGAAGCAAGGAAGGTTTTGACATGTTGTTCGAGCTTGCCAAAGAACTCCATGCTGAGGTAGGCGCCAGCCGTGCTGCCGTCGATGCCGGTTATGCCGACCATGACCGCCAGATTGGCCAGACCGGTGTCACTGTCCGCCCCAAACTGTATATTGCTTGCGGCATCAGCGGACAAATCCAGCACATTGCCGGTATGCAGGAAAGTGGTATTATCATCTCCATCAACAATGACGAGAACGCTCCCATCAATACGATTGCCGACTACGTCATCAACGGTACGGTGGAAGAGGTTATCCCGAAGATGATAAAATATTATAAATCACACAGTAAATAACAATAAAGGTAATCATGAAAGGGCTGATTCTTATATTTGTTCTTCTTTCAGGTATATCTTCCGCTATCGCTCAAGAGAAACTCTGGTTGGACAAGAATTACCAATGGACGGATGACTCCATCCAAGCAGTCAGGTATGCTCTTGTTTCCAAGATAAACAAAAAGTGCATCAAGGTGGAAGAGTATGCTTTGGAAGGACAAAAGAAGGATGTCTGGCATTTCTCCGAATACAAAAGCAATCCCCGCAAAAGGATAAGGGAAGGCTTGCATACATCATTCTATGCAAACGGCAAGGACAGCCTGACAGAAGTATATAGAGACAATCGCTTGGAGGGGCAAACCATGGTGTATTATCCCGACGGTGCCATACATCTGGCCCGGAGCTACAGTGATGGGAAACTTGACGGAACACTCCTGCAATACTATCCCGATGGAAAACTTCGTAGAAAGGAACACTATTCAGAGAATCAGTGCACCGATGGAAAGATGTTCGACAAGCACGGAACTGAAATGGCACATCAGCCGTATTTCGTATTTCCATCCTTCCCCGGAGGAATAGAGAACCTCATGAAACTGGTGGCCAATGTTACCAAATATCCGGAAGACGCCTGGAAGCAAAAGGCAGAAGGAAGGGTAATCCTGCAGTTTGTTGTAGACGAAGAAGGCAAGATGACCTATCCAAAAATCCTCCAGTCCGTGCGCTATGACATCGATAAAGAAGCCATACGTGCTTTCAAGGCCATTGCCGACGTCTACCGTTGGTCGCCCGGCTATCAGGACGGAGAGGCCAAGCGAGTGAAATTCACAATGCCCCTATACTTCAGAATACCTAAATAACCAAGAAATTATGGCAAATTTTTATACCGAAGTTCCCGAATTGAAGTATCATCTGAACAACTCGATGATGGAACGTATCTGCGAACTGAAAGAACGCGGTTACCAAGACAAAGACAAGTATGACTATGCTCCGCAGGACTATGCGGACGCTATGGACTCTTTTGACAAGGTACTTGAAATCACCGGAGAGATTACCGGAGAGATTATTGCTCCCAATGCCGAAGGCGTGGACGAAGAAGGTCCCCACTGTGCCAACGGCCGCGTGGAATATGCCAGCGGCACTAAGCAGAACCTCGACGCCATGGTAAAAGCTGGCTTGAACGGTATGACCATGCCGCGCCGTTTCGGTGGCTTGAACTTCCCGATTACTCCGTACACCATGTGTGCGGAAATCGTTGCCGCCGCCGATGCCGGTTTCGGTAACATCTGGTCACTGCAAGACTGCATCGAAACGCTCTACGAATTCGGTAACGAAGACCAGCACAGCCGTTTTATACCACGTGTCTGTGCCGGAGAAACCATGTCTATGGACCTGACAGAACCGGATGCCGGTTCCGACTTACAGAGCGTAATGCTGAAAGCGACCTATGACGAGGCCAACAACTGCTGGCGCCTGAACGGTGTGAAGCGTTTCATCACTAACGGTGATGCCAATCTCCACCTCGTACTGGCACGTTCAGAAGAAGGAACGAAAGACGGACGTGGCTTGTCCATGTTCATCTACGACAAGAATGAAGGCGGTGTAGACGTGCGCCGCATCGAGAACAAGCTGGGTATCCACGGCTCTCCCACCTGCGAACTGGTTTACAAGAATGCAAAGGCAGAGCTCTGCGGCGACCGCAAGCTTGGTTTGATTAAATACGTTATGGCTTTGATGAACGGTGCCCGTCTGGGTATTGCCGCACAGTCAGTAGGTCTTTCACAAGCTGCCTACAACGAAGGTCTGGCTTATGCCAAAGACCGCAAGCAGTTCGGCAAGGCCATCATCGAATTGCCTGCTGTATATGACATGCTGGCTATTATGAAAGCTAAGTTGGATGCAGGACGTTCCTTGCTGTACCAGACTTCCCGCTACGTGGACATCTACAAAGCGCTGGACGACATCGCCCGCGAACGTAAACTGACTCCGGAAGAACGCCAGGAACAAAAGAAGTATGCCAAACTTGCCGACGCCTTCACTCCGCTGGCCAAAGGTATGAACTCTGAATATGCCAATCAGAATGCTTACGACAGTATTCAGATTCACGGCGGTTCGGGCTTCATGCTGGAGTATGCTTGCCAACGTATCTATCGTGATGCACGTATTACTTCTATCTACGAAGGTACTACTCAGTTGCAGACCGTAGCTGCTATCCGCTATGTAACAAACGGCTCATACTCTGCCACCTTGCGCGACTACGAGCAAGTGCCGTGCAGCGAAGAAATGCAACCGTTGATGGACCGCATCAAAGAGATGACCAACAAGTTCGAAGCCTGCACCAATGCGGTGAAAGAGGCACAGAATCAGGAATTGCTGGACTTCGTGGCACGTCGCCTCTATGAGATGGCTGCGGTATGTATCATGTCGCATCTCATCATCCAGGATGCGACAAAGGCTCCCGAACTGTTCGGCAAATCGGCTCTGGTGTATGTGAACTATGCAGAAGCCGAAGTGGAAAAACACTTTAACTTCATCCGTAAGTTCAAAGCAGAAGAGCTGGAAAGCTACCGCAAATAAACGCATTGCTTGACAAGACAAATATAGCGGGCACCGGAGTAGCTAAACTCTCCGATGCCCGCTTGTTTTTTCTGAAAAATTTCCTGCTTGCTCCTTCTTAAAGGGACAAAAGCTCTCAAAGAGACGAAAGGAAAATTAATACTCTCCGTGCAGCCTCAGCCTGCCGCGCAGCGAGTGTATCTCCCGCTGCATCTCTTCCATCCTTGCCAGCAGATGATGGATGGCATCAATCCCTTCCATATTGATAGAAAGGTCGTAGTACATACGGCTGTACCGTTCCACATCCGGCAACTCGGAGAAAGGAAGATAACGTTCTCCACCTTCCTGCTCCACATCTATCAGCCCACTTTCGCACAACATATCAATAAAAGTGGGCTCTATATGACACTTGTCACAATATTCGCTGATGACAATCCATTCGTTCTGCATACTCCGTTCTCCTTTCATTAGTTCATACCCTTAATTTTACGGAACATCTCTTTCTGCTGTTCCGTCAGATTCGTCGGCAACTTCACGGAATAAGTCACGATGAGATCGCCAAACTGTCCCTCCTTCTTATATACGGGAAAGCCCTTGCCCTTCAGACGTACCTTAGTCCCGTTCTGGGTTTCGGGTTTCACCTTCAGCTTCACCTGACCATCCAAAGTATCCACTAACTGGTCGCCACCCAGCAGGGCTGTATAAAGGTCAACGGTCACATCTACATACAAATCATCTCCCAAACGCTTGAATACCGAGTCATCCGGAATCACAAACGTGATGTACAAGTCACCAGCAGGACCTCCGTTGATACCCTCGCCACCATAGCCTTTCAGTTTGATGACCTGTCCGTTGGCCACACCGGCCGGAATGGTAATACGCACTTGCTTACCATTCACCGTCAATATCTGTTTATGGGTCTTCGCAGCCTCACGAAGCGATAGGTTCAAATCCGCATGATAATCCTGCCCGCGGAAACCGGCATTGGCACCGCCTCCGCCGCGCGTACGATGACCGAACATCTGTTCGAAGAAGTCTGAGAAACCACCGGCATTACTGCCCGAAAATTCCTGACCGTCGGAAGAATACCAATACGTACCGCCTCCGTCCGTACCAAATCCCGCACCGGAACCTCCAAAACCGGAACCGCCAAATCCCCCGAAGCCCCCGGCTTGCTGCTGTGCCCGCTTCTGCGCCTCAAACTCGTCGGCATGTTTCCAGTGTTCACCATATTCATCATATTTCTTTCTCTTTTCAGGATCACTCAGCACCTCATTCGCCTCGTTGATAGCCTGAAACTTATCCTTGGCCGTAGCATCGTTCGGATTCAAGTCAGGATGGTACTTGCGCGCCAGCTTGCGGAACGCTTTCTTGATGTCATCCTGAGATGCCTTTTTGTCCACTCCAAGGACCTGATAGTAATCAATATAAGCCATAGTCTATTAGTTTTATTGTCTAAATACCATAAAACAAATAACACGCCAATTTGTTTTACGCATTACTAAAATAGGTAAACGAAAATTAAAAAGCATCATCAAGCATAATAATTACGTGATAAACAAACATTTAGTTTCAACCAAACACTTATTTCACGTCTATAAAACACCAAAATAGTGTAAACGACACCTAATATCGTCTAATTATTCATCCTAAATCTTCCTAAAATTGACAGAAAATGCTTTATTTGTAATAAGGAAAATTTGTTTTATATATAATCCCCAACCTTAGATTAAAAACCCCCATTATGAAAAGTAATTATTGGCTCCTAACGGTAATATTCGCTCTCGTAGCCCTGCCGGGCAAAGCAGGCGAATGGATCAGAATCAATCAACTCGGCTATTTGCCGCAATCCGTCAAAGTCGCTGTATTCATGAGCGAGGAAGGAACAAACGTAGAAAATTATTCATTGATTGACGCTTTCACCGGAAAGGTGGTGCGTACCTTCAACACAGCCAAGGCCACCGGCAAGATGGGAGGCATGAAGAGTACCTACCGGTTGAACTTCAGTGATTTCACAGAACCGGGCACGTATTATCTGAAAGCAGGCAAAGCGGTCTCCCCCCGTTTCCCCATCAATGCACAAGTCTACAACGGTACCGCAGACTACCTGCTGCACTACATGCGGCAGCAACGCTGCGGCTATAATCCGTTCCTGAAAGACAGCTGCCACGTGGACGACGGCTACATCGTCTATCACCCCACCAAAACCGGACAACATATAGACGTCCGCGGAGGCTGGCACGATGCTACGGACTATCTGCAATACACCACCACTTCCGCCAATGCCATCTACCAGATGATGTTTGCCTATCAAGAAAATCCGGAATCATTCGGCGACGCCTATGATACAGCTGGAAATCCGGGAGCCAACGGCATTCCCGACATCGTGGATGAAATCAAGTGGGGACTGGACTGGCTGAACAGGATGAATCCTGCTCCGGGCGAGCTGTACAACCAGATAGCCGATGACCGTGACCATGCCGGAATGCGCCTACCTAACAAAGACCTGGTGGATTACGGCTACGGACCGGGTAAAGGACGCCCCGTTTACTTTTGCAGTGGCGAACCGCAAGTACGTGGAGAGTTCAAGAACGCAACGACCGGAGTGGCAAGCACTGCCGGCAAGTTTGCCTCCTGCTTCGCTTTAGGCGCCAAGATATTGAAAGACTACTATCCTGAATTTGCAGCAGAAATCGAAGCCAAGGCCGATGCCGCCTATCAGGAAGGCGTCAAGAAACCGGGAGTATGCCAGACTGCCTCTGTCTTGTCTCCCTACATTTACGAAGAGGACAACTGGGTGGACGATATGGAACTGGGAGCCATGGAGCTGTACAAAGCCACCGGTGACAACAAATACCTGGTCCAAGCCCTTGAATACGGACGTCGCGAACCGGTGACTCCCTGGATGGGCGCCGACAGTGCACGCCACTACCAATGGTATCCGTTCATGAACATGGGGCACTACCATCTTGCCAAAGTGGACAACAGCCGCATCAGCAAGGAATTCATCCGCAACATGCGTACGGGCATCGAACGCACGTACGAGAAAGCGGTAGAAAGCCCCTTCCTGCACGGTATACCCTACATCTGGTGTTCCAACAATCTGACTACTGCCATGCTGACCCAATGCCGGCTGTACCGTGAAACCACCGGCGATGACACATACGCCGAAATGGAAGCCTCCCTGCGCGACTGGCTGTTCGGCTGTAACCCTTGGGGAACCAGCATGATTGTGGAACTTCCCCTTTACGGAGACTATCCCTCGCAACCCCACTCCTCACTGCTGAATGCAGGCGTGGGCAATACTACCGGCGGACTGGTGGATGGTCCTGTCTATCGTACCATCTTCGAAAGCCTGCGCGGTGTCAACATGACGGGAATTCCCGGAACTCCCGGACAAGACTACGAACGCTTCCAGCCGGACTTGATGGTATATCACGACGCCATCCACGACTATTCCACCAATGAGCCTACCATGGACGGAACCGCCTGCCTCACGTACTACCTATCTGCCATGCAGAAGGATGGAATGAAGCAAGCCGGTATCCCCAATGACAAGAATGTATATGTGGACGGAGGCATTATCCGCACCGATCCCTCAAAAAAGCAAATCACTCTCGTATTCACTGCCGCCGACAAAGCAGACGGTGCCGATGCCATCATCAACACCTTGAAGAAGCATGGCATCAAAGGCGGCTTCTTCTTTACCGGAGAGTTCTATGAACTCTATCCCGATGTAGTGAAACGCCTGCTCGACGAAGGGCATTTTGTAGGCAGCCACAGTTACGGACATCTGTTGTACATGCCTTGGGAAAACCGTGATTCTCTACTGGTCACCCACGAAGAGTTTGAGAACGATATGATGAAAAGCTACGAGACCCTCCGCAAGGCAAGTATCGAATACAAAGACGCTCCCGTCTATATTCCTCCTTACGAATACTATAACAAGGAAATATCCGCCTGGGCAAAGAATATGGGTATTCAAGTCATCAACTATACCCCTGGTACCATGAGCAATGCCGACTACACCACTCCGGACATGGGACAGAAGTACCGGAGCAGCAAATTCATCTACGACAAGATTATGGAGGTGGAAAAGAAAGAAGGTCTGAACGGACACCTAATGCTGATGCACTTCGGAACGGACGACCGCCGCACAGACAAGTTCTATAATGGCTATCTAGACAAGATGATTAAGACGCTGAAACGAAAAGGCTATACTTTTGTACCGGTCCGCGAGGCTATCGGTATATAAGCATACTCTAACAAGGATTTATTGAAAAGGTTAGTTAAAAAGGTTATCGTGCAAAGGTATTTAAGGTAAATATTCAATCGGTTTGTTTTCAGTGAACCTTCCCTTACCCCCAAGAGGGGAAAGTTTCGAAATAAGCTCCCAGCCTGTGAAGGTTAGGAGCTTTTATATATTTCAGAGAAGCCTTTTTACCGATTGCAGCAATTGCTCGATATCTTCTTCCGTAGTATCAAAAGAGGTTACAAAACGGATTTCGTGGATGGCCTCATCCCAGAAGTAGAAGAAATACTCCTTCAACAGCTCGTCAATCACCGGACGGGGCATCGTAAGGAAAAGCTGGTTACTTTCCACCTTCTGCGTAAAATGCACACCTGGCAACTCCTTCAATCCGTCGTAAAGAATCTTTGCCATACGATTGGCATGCGCGGCATTTTTCAGCCAAAGGCTGTCCGTCAGGTAAGCAGTGAACTGGCAGGACAGATAGCGGAGCTTGGATGCGAGCTGTGCCGACTGCTTGCGCACAAAATAAGCTTCCTTCTTTAAGGCTGGGTTAAAGACAACCACGCTTTCTCCCAACATCAGTCCATTTTTCGTACCACCGAAACTGAGGATATCTATCCCGCAATCCACTGTCAGTTCCCTAAAGCCAAGATTCAAGGCTGCACAAGCATTTGCCAGACGGGCTCCGTCCATATGGACATACATGCCATGCCGATGGGCCAAATCCGTCAAAGCCCGCAATTCGTCTGGCTTATAGACAGTGCCCAGCTCCGAACATTGCGAAATATAGATGGCTCCGGGCTGCGAATGATGCTGTTCGCCGAAATGGCACAAATAAGGACGGACTAAATCGGGCGTCAGCTTGCCGTCAGGGGTAGCTATAGGACGAATCTGACAACCTGTCATGCGGGCAGGCGCACCGCATTCATCGACATAGATATGTGCAGTCTCTGCACAAATAATGGAATTATAAGGGCGGGTACACAGCTGCAAAGCCACCGCATTACTGCCCGTACCGTTGAATACGAACAACGGTTCGCAATCCGGCGTAAACGCTTCCCTTATTTTACGGACAGCCTCCTCTGTCCAAGGATCATCCCCATAACCAATAGCATGGTCACGGTTGGCCCGGTTCAGCGCCTCCATTACCAGCGGATGTACGCCTGAATTATTGTCTGAAGCAAAACTTCTCATAGTCATTCTGTTTTTGTTCATTGAAAAGAATGTGCAAAGGAAAGAATATTCTGCAACATGAAAAAACAAAGGAGCACAGATTTCATCCCCCCGGCAGAAAATGCTTCCGCACTATGAAATCTGTGCCCCTCAATCAATCCATTCACTCGGTTCCCTTTATCCGATATAAACATTTACCCCTAGTGAAACATAAAGTTCATCTTCTTCCTGATGAATTTCAATCTTGTCCTCACGGGCAAGCCACCCCAATGCGGCTCCTAATTCCTTGTCCTTCAGTCTGGACTTCCTCTTTAAAGAATCGTAGCTCCATCTGGTATAATCGCTAAGCAACTGCCAAACTTTCCCAGCATTTAGTCCAATTTCGCTTTTGTTCATTTTTCTCTTTAATTAAAAAGGTTAATAGCTCTTGTTGATTAGGTTATCTTTACAAAGGGTAAAGATATGATTTTTTATTTAACTAACAACAAAAACGAACAAAAGATATAAAAATGAACCGTTTTTGCAACACTTTTGTAATATTACACTCTTTTTATTGATAATCAAGAAGGAAAATGAAACAAAAAACCGCAGTATCTATCAAAAAGACACTGCGGTTCTTCTATTTGATTAAGCAATCAGGGGAAAAGTCTTACATCATTCCACCCATGCCGCCCATTCCGGGAGCACCCATCGGCATTTCGGGCTTATCCTCTTTCTTCTCTACGATTACACATTCTGTAGTCAAGAACATGCCTGCAATAGAAGCGGCATTCTCAAGAGCCACACGAGTAACCTTGGCAGGATCTACCACACCAGCTGCATGCAGGTTTTCATAAACATCTGTACGGGCATTGTAACCAAAGTCTGCCTTGCCTTCACGCACTTTCTGTACAACAACAGCACCTTCTTTACCAGCGTTGGCAACAATCTGGCGCAACGGTTCTTCAATAGCACGTTTGATGATGTCAATACCGGTTGTTTCATCTACATTGTCACCCTTAAAGCCTTCCAGAGCATCCAATGCACGGATATAGGCTACACCACCACCTGGAACAATACCTTCTTCGATAGCGGCACGGGTAGCACGAAGCGCATCGTCTACACGGTCTTTCTTTTCCTTCATTTCAACCTCAGAAGCAGCACCTACATAAAGAACAGCTACACCGCCAGACAACTTGGCCAGACGTTCCTGCAGTTTTTCCTTGTCATAATCAGATTTCGTAGATACAATCTGAGCCTTGATTTGCTCGCAACGTTCCTTGATGTTTTCTTTATCACCGGCACCGTTTACAATAGTTGTATTATCCTTGGAAACAGTTACCTTGTCGGCAGTACCCAACATTTCGATAGTAGCTTGTTCCAGCTTCAGACCTTTTTCCTCGCTGATGACAACACCACCGGTCAGCACTGCAATATCTTCCAACATTTCCTTGCGACGGTCACCGAAGCCCGGAGCCTTCACTGCACAAATCTTCAACTGAGAACGCAGACGGTTTACAACCAAAGTTGTCAGCGCTTCGCTATCCACATCTTCTGCAATAACCAGCAAAGGACGACCGGTCTGTACTGCCGGTTCAAGAATAGGCAGGAAGTCTTTCAAGTTGGAAATCTTTTTATCATAAATCAGGATGTACGGTTTCTCCATTTCGCACTCCATCTTCTCCGTGTTGGTAACGAAGTAAGCAGAGAGGTAGCCACGGTCGAACTGCATACCTTCAACCACACCGATAGTAGTATCAGTACCCTTGGCCTCTTCGATAGTGATGACACCGTCTTTGGAAACTTTGCGCATAGCGTCTGCAATCAGCTTACCGATAACGGGGTCATTGTTGGCAGAAACAGAAGCAACTTGTTCAATCTTGTCATAATTGTCACCCACTTTCTCTGCCTGTCCTTTGATAGAATCAACCACTTTGGCAACAGCCTTGTCGATACCGCGTTTGATATCCATCGGGCTGGCACCGGCAGTCACGTTCTTCAAGCCTTCGGCGACGATGGCCTGAGCCAAAACAGTAGCGGTTGTAGTACCATCACCTGCATCATCACCGGTCTTGGAAGCAACTTCCTTTACCAGCTGTGCGCCGGTATTCTGATATGCGTCTGCCAACTCAACTTCTTTAGCTACCGTTACACCATCTTTCGTGATGTGGGGAGCACCGAATTTCTTTTCGATGATAACGTTACGACCTTTAGGGCCGAGGGTTACTTTCACTGCATTTGCCAGTGTGTCGATACCTTTCTTCAATTGGTCGCGGGCATCGATATTGAATAATATTTCTTTTGCCATAATTTTATTTACTATTTAATTAACGGTTTACTAATTAAAAATTATCCCAAAACAGCGAGCACATCGCTTTGACGCATGATGAGGTACTTGGTTCCTTCAACTTCCAGTTCAGTACCAGCATACTTGCCATACAACACTGTGTCACCAACCTTCAACACCATTTCTTCGTCTTTTGTTCCGTTGCCTACTGCAATAACTTCACCTTTCAAAGGTTTCTCTTTCGCTGTATCAGGAATAATGATACCGCCAATTGTCTTTTCTTCTGCAGGTGCAGGGAGTATCAGCACTCTGTCTGCTAATGGTTTAATGTTCATAGTCTTTTTGTTTTATATGTTATACATTTATTATAATAGTAATTTCGCTTTAAACAAGCAATAAACAACTTACGAAAACCGTGCCAAACCGACAAGCTGTTTGTTTGGCAGACAAAGACTGACAAAATGACAAAGTATAAACAAGATTTGCTATCTTTGCAGCCTCCAAAATGATTTGACTTATGAATGCAATATGGATAGTCCTCCCCATTCTTACCTTATTGATGTTTGAACTGGGACTGACATTACAAACCGAAGACTTTAAACTGTTCCGCAAACGCCCCCGCCCCATCATTGCCGGACTGGCAGGTCAAATTATCCTACTGCCGACGCTGGCATTTGCTTTAGGACATGTCTTCCAGCTCGAACCTTTGTTTTTTATCGGCATCATGCTCATAGCCTGCTCGCCAGGTGGCAGTTCATCCAACATCTTCTCCATGATAGCTAAAGGAGACGTAGCATTGTCCGTGTCACTGACGGCATGCAGCAGTATTATCACATTATTCACCATCCCCATGATTATGGAATCCGCCACACACTATGTAGATAACAATCTGAACATAGACGTCCATCTCCCTATAGGCAGCCTCATCATACAGAACCTGGCCCTGATGCTCCTTCCCATTGTAGCCGGTATACTCACAAAGCGTTACCGTCCGCAAATGGCAGAAAGGATTCATAAGACATTGTCGAAGATAGCTTTTCCCGCACTTATCCTGCTGGCGACTATCTTCTTCATACAGCACCATTCCACCATCACCGACCAATTCGGCAAACTAGGAATCTGCATCTCCGTTCTTATCCTGCTGGCTATAGGAGGCGGCGTACTGCTATCGAAGTCCATGTACCTCAACCGAAAAGAACAACGTACACTCATTATAGAAATCGGTATGCAAAATGCCGCACAGGCAATTGCCGTTGCCAGTAGCCCGTTTGTATTCAACAATGACATTATTGCAATACCTGCCATTATCTACGCACTGGTAATGAATGTTATTCTGCTGATTTATGTGGGAGTGGTAAAGCGACAAAGATAATCTCCCAACCGGTATCTTCCCTTCTTCTGTGTCGCTTTTCCATACTGTATCACTTTCCGGGGGCAAAAATGCAAACAAGCCATACAATGAATGCAGTGCTTTCCCCACACCGGACGCCCATCCACCAACCGGATATTACCTACCGGACAAGATTTACTGCATATTCCGCAAGAGATACAGCCTTCATCTACATGAAATCCCTTGCTACCAATGATGAAACGTACAAACAAAGGATTCACTACATACGTTTTCAGCCAGGCAGCACCGCCTTCATGCACGTTCCAAGCCTTCTTCCGTGCAATGACATCCTCCACAATTGAAGTAATGGCAAGCCGTGCATTCTCTATCTTCTTACGACAAAGCGCCTCATCGTCCAAGTCGAACATCGGTACGTAGGTATTAGGCATTGCAACAGACCAAGCAGCATCCAACGGAAAATGCTCCGCCAGACGGTTCATTCCCTTTCCCACATCGTCCCCGCATGTACACACGGCATAACGATAACGGCAGTCCGGCAACCGGAGCTGCGACAAAAAATCAATCAAGACACGGGGGGCATACCATGAGTGCACCGGAAAAACAATACCCACTCTGTCAGCTTTTGACAGCTCTGCGGGTATCAGGCCTTGCTTAAGGCAATCAACAATGCTGACGGCAGTATCATGCGTAGCCTCTGCAAGCAATTCTGCAATCCAGTGTGAGTTTCCGGTTGCGGTAAAATAAAGTATCATCGGCAGTATGTTTTGCCGACAAAGGTAGTGATTTGACTTGAATTCCTTCTATTCCAGCAGCTCTTCTATGGAATAATTTTCCCAGAACGCTTTTGTAGAATGCACTAATGAACTGCCCATATAGAGCAGGAACAATACCGCTATGACAATCATCAGGAAACTGACGAGGGCATTGTGTTTTTCTTGCTTAAGCTCAACAGAAACCATAAGAACCTCCTTTTTTGTCAGTACAAAGATAAATGCAGGATGTTTCATTTCTCCTACGCCACTATTACAAATACTTATATTCGTGCCATAAATATACAAAAAAAGGAGCAACTTTATGCTCCTTTTTAAATGTATTTCAGTTTTTATTATTTCAGTTCGCTAACCAACTCTTGGGGAGTGACCATTTTCTGCTCACCGGTCTCCATGTTTTTCAATGTCACCTTACCCTCATTCATCTCATTCTCCCCTACCAAAGCCACAAACGGAATGGCTTTAGAGTTCGCATACCCCATCTGCTTCTTCATCTTGCTTGCATCGGGAAAAATCTCGGCACGAATACCTGCCGCACGAACCCCGGCAAGTACATTCATGGAGAATGCAGCTTCTTTCTCACCAAAGTTGATAAACAACAGCTGAGTACCATTCACTGCTTCTTTCGGATAAAGGTCGAGCTGATTCAGCACATCAAAGATGCGGTCTGCACCGAACGAGATGCCTACACCACTGACACCGGACATGCCGAATACACCCGTCAAATTGTCGTAACGTCCTCCACCGGTGATACTGCCGATTTGCACATCAAGCGCCTTTACTTCGAAGATGGCGCCGGTATAGTAATTCAAGCCACGAGCCAATGTCAAGTCCAACTCGATTTCATTCTTTAAGCCGAGATTCTTCAAAGTGGAAAGGATAAATTCACTTTCCTCCACACCTTTCAGTCCAGTCTCGCTGGCAGCAAGGACCTCCTTCAGAGTTGCGAGTTTCTCTTCATTACTTCCGCTCAACAAAATGATAGGTTGCAGTTTAGCGATAGCCTCGTCACTGATGCCTTTCTCTTTCAACTCGGCATTGACATTATCTAGACCTATCTTATCCAACTTATCGATGGCCACAGTAATATCCACAATCTTGTCAGACTCACCGATGATTTCGGCAATGCCACTCAATATCTTGCGGTTGTTAATCTTGATACAAACACGGATGCCGAAGCGGGTAAATACCGTATCTACAATCTGCATCAGTTCCACTTCGCTCAGCAAGGAATCGCTGCCTACCACGTCGGCATCGCATTGATAGAATTCACGATAACGCCCTTTCTGCGGACGGTCGGCACGCCACACGGGTTGTATCTGATAACGTTTGAAAGGGAAAGTTATTTCATCGCGGTGCATCACCACGTAACGGGCAAAAGGTACTGTGAGGTCATAGCGCAAACCTTTCTCGCAGAACTTACTGGCAAGCTTCACTGCATTACGGCTCAACAGTTCTTCGTCCGTAAGTCCGGAGAAATAATCACCAGAATTCTGTATTTTGAACAAGAGCTTGTCACCTTCCTCACCATACTTCCCCATCAAGGTAGAAAGCATTTCCATTGAGGGCGTTTCTATCTGCTGGAAGCCATAGAGGTGATACACTTCACGAATCGTATTGAATATATAGTTACGCTTCGCCATTTCTACGGGCGAGAAGTCACGGGTTCCTTTCGGAATACTTGGTTTTGCAGCCATAATCAGTTCAATCATTTTAAAAATCGGACGACAAAGTTACAGTATTTTATTGATTGAGAAAAGAGAATGTTTATCTTTATGCCATTACTGCAGTATAAAAGTGACAAAAACAAGCTTTGAACTTACACCTTTACAGAAAAGGTTGAATAATACACAACAGATGAGCTGTTTGATATAAACAGACTATCCATCTAAAGCAAACAGACCATCTGTCCGTATGGAACAGATGGTCTGTTTTTATGTCTGCATCATATACTTAATCTCTGCGTCCCAAGAATATCATGATATAATAAATCAAGGTAGCAAGCGAACCGAGAGCAGCCACTACATACGTATAGGCAGCCGAACGCAGTGCATCTTCCGCTTGTGCATGATTATATGAATTTGTAATGCCGGAATTGCTAAGCCATACCAGCGCACGCTTACTTGCATTGATTTCCACCGGCAAGGTGATGAAGCTGAACAAAGTAGTCAACGCAAACAGTATAATACCCGCCAGTAACAGTTGCGGGAAGGAGTTCAGCATCAAAATACCTGCCAGCAGCAGCCACGTCATCCACTGTGAGGCGAAAGAGACTACCGGCACCAGTTTGCTGCGCATTGTCAACGGAGCGTATGCACACGCATGCTGCACAGCGTGGCCACATTCGTGGGCTGCAACGGCAGCAGCCATGATGCTGTTACTGCTATAAACACTCTCACTCAGGTTTACTGTCTTATTGGCAGGATTATAATGGTCGGTCAGATGTCCAGGAGTATGCGTCACAGTCACATCGTAGATGCCATTATCGTGCAGCATCTTCAAGGCCACGTCTGCTCCCGTCATTCCGTTGCCGGTAGGGATTTTAGAGTACTTCTTGAATTTGTTCTGAAGATTCATCTGTACCAGCCAGCTGACGACGGCAATACCGATAAAAATAATCCATTGCATTCCTATCATTCCTGTTCCCATAATTTTCTTTCTTTAAATTGTGAATAAATCAGTCGTTTCTTATTGTATAACAAATAGTCTGCCAAAAATAAAAGGAAACGGTGAGCAATGCCAGCGTTTCCTTTATCTTTTAGGAAGAATTAAAGATTTCTGATTTATAATTTATTTTTCAATCTCCACCTCTATCACTTTATCGATATCCGTCGGAACCTCCGGCAAGTAAAGCATCACCCCTCCTTCACACTTACGGAACTTCACTGGAAGACGGTCGGCATACCCCACTGCCTTCCTCACTTTCTTGCCTTCCAACGGCAGGAAGAGAGCCTTATCCTGCAATTCGAGAATATGCACGTATAATTTATTTTCTCTTTGTGTAGTGACTCCCCAAGGATGCGGAGCAATGCAGCCGCCACGGGTTCTGTAGATGGTTTCACCGTATACCTTCATCCATTCCCCTACTTCTGCCAGACGCTCCAATGCAACAGCAGGCAGCTCACCGTCCGGCTGAGGACCGATATTCATCAGCAGATTGGCATCTTTACCCGCAGCCTTCACCAGGTAATGTATCAGCGTTTTGGTGGATTTATAATCCTGGTCCGTAATCTTATATCCCCACATTCCATTCATCGTCTCGCAGGTTTCAAGGGGCAAGGCGCTGATATCCTGCCCGGAAAGGCCGGCACGGTTCTCTCCCGGCAGATCGCGCTCGAATATCTGGATGTCCTCGCCGACAAACGGTGCTTGATGATGGTTGTTCCCAACCAGGCAAGCCGGTTGCAGGCGGTGTATCATGGCATATTGCCCGGGCAGTTGCCAATCGAAATCCGGATTCTGGTCCTGGTCCCACCAGCCATCAAACCAGATGGCACCTATTTTTCCATAATTAGTGAGCAACTCGGTCAGCTGGTTGTTCATGAATTTATAGTAGCTGTTCCAGTCGCCCTTCGGATTCGGCCGTCCCGTTCCACGTCCGGTGCGTCCCCACGGAGCATCTTCGCGATACCAGTCAATGTGCGAATAGTAGAGATGCAGACGGATACCTTGCTTGTGGCACTCGTCTGCCAATTCTTTCAGAATATCCCGCTTAAAAGGGGTGGCATCCACAATATTGTAATCGGAAAAGCGTGTGTGGAACATGGAAAAGCCATCGTGATGCCGGGACGTGAAGCAGATATACTTTGCCCCGGACGCTTTGATGGCTGACACCCATCTGGCGGCATCGAACTTGGCAGGATAGAAGCCTCCCGCCAGTTTGGCATACTCCTTATAATTAAGGTTCTTGTTCGTCATGGTCCATTCTCCAGTAGCCAGCATGCTGTATATCCCCCAATGCAGGAAGATACCGAATCGGTTGTCACGAAACTCCTGACGGGATTTCAGATTTTCCTCCGTCGGCTGATAAGTCTGCGACTGTGCGGAGGGCACAAGGAGCAACAGCAGTAAAAAAGACAAAAGACGTGTTTTCATGGCAATAAATAAAAAAGGCACGGATTATCCGGACACCCACGGTTCTTCAGATGAAGCCGCGAAATCCGTGTAATCCGTGCCTAAGGTTATCTGTTTGTTTTATTATTCCTCTGTATATCGTTCGATAGTCTGCTCACGGTCCGGTCCCAAGGAAACAATCTTGATGGGCACACCAAGCTGTTCTTCCAGGAATGACAAATATGCATTGAATTCTTCCGGGAACTCATCTTCACTCTGCATCTTGGTCATATCCGTCTGCCAACCGGGTAGCTCTACATAAACCGGTTCAATAGTCTCGTTGATATCGAACGGGAAGTAATCAATCTCTTCCCCATCCATCTTGTAAGCTACACAAGCCTTAATGGTTTCAAAAGAATCGAGCACATCGCTCTTCATCATAATCAGTTTGGTAACCCCGTCTACCATAATGGCGTATTTCAATGCCACCAAGTCAATCCAACCACAACGGCGCTTACGTCCAGTCACAGACCCGAACTCATGCCCCAGCGTGCAAATCTGGTCACCGGTCTTGTCGAATAATTCCGTCGGGAACGGACCGGCACCTACGCGCGTACAATAGGCCTTGAAAATACCATATACCTCACCAATCTTGTTGGGAGCAATACCCAGACCGGTACAAGCACCCGCACAGACCGTATTGGAAGAAGTGACAAACGGATAAGAACCGAAATCAATGTCTAGCATTGTCCCCTGCGCGCCTTCGCACAATACAGACTTGCCGACAGCCAACAGATTGTTCATCTCGTGTTCACTGTCCACCAACTGGAATTGTTTCAAGTATTCGATACCTTCGAACCATGCCTTCTCCATTTCTGCAAGTTCATACTCATAGTTCAGGCTCTTCAATATCTGTTCATGACGGGCCTTGGCCGCTGCATACTTCTTGTCAAAGTCATGCAGAATGTCGCCTACGCGCACACCGTTACGGCTGATTTTATCCGTATAAGTCGGTCCGATGCCTTTTCCGGTCGTTCCTACCTTTGCATCGCCTTTGGCTGCTTCGTATGCAGCATCCAGTATGCGGTGAGTCGGCAGAATGAGGTGTGCTTTCTTGGAAATGTGCAAGCGTTCCTTCAAGTTATGGCCAGACGCTTCCAAAGATTCGGCTTCCGCTTTGAAGAGAGCCGGGTCAAGCACTACACCGTTACCAATGATATTCACCTTGTCCCCCTGGAATATTCCAGACGGAATGGAACGGAGCACATACTTCTGCCCTTCAAACTCGAGTGTATGTCCGGCATTCGGTCCGCCCTGGAAACGAGCTACGACATCGTATCTCGGAGTTAACACATCAACGACTTTGCCTTTGCCTTCGTCGCCCCATTGTAATCCTAATAATACGTCTACTTTCATTTTTCTTTTTTATGGTTATTATTCTTTTTCTTCCGTTTATTGGCCCGGTCACACTTGCTGCACAACCCATACATATATAAGGAATAGTGCGTAAGATTAAAACGGCTCAGCTTGGTATTCTCAATGGCATGCTGCAACTCCTCGTTCTGAAACTCAGTTACCTTTCCGCACTGGGTGCATATCTGGTGATGGTGTGTATCGCGATTATAAGATTTTTCGTATTGGGAAGAGTTGCCGAACTGATGCTTGATGACCAGACGAGCATTTATAAGCAAAATGATGGTATTGTAAAGCGTTGCACGGCTGACGCGGAAATTCTCCTGGTCGGCCATCAGTGAATAGAGCGTGTCGATATCAAAATGACCGTCTATGGAGTAAATGGTGTCAAGTATGGCATAACGTTCGGGAGTCTTCCGATGCCCGTTCGCATTCAGATATTCAGTGAATATCTGCCTAACTGTATCTTTCACATTCTGACTTTCCATTTGACGGCGCAGTTTTACAGCCAACAAAGTTAATCCTTTTTTGTGGAAAGCAAACGAGAAAGAGATAAAAATTGCGATAAGGGAAATATTCCCTTACCGCATCAGTCTCTATAACCATAGAACTAATCTAACAAACCTCCTCTTTTACAAGATTGTATAGTAATTGTTCTACATCAGAAGAAGAATTGTCCATACCCTCCACCCTGCGGCAAACTTGAAAAGAATTTTCCTCATTTTGCTGCATAAAGCGGCGGATAGCGGTCATGGCTGCATTGCGCACATGATAGGAGCCCGACAAAAAAGCCGTTATTGCCTGGTCGAGGAACTCATTTTCAACCCGTTCACTCATATCCCCTTTCTTCATCAATAGACGGGCTATGGTGAGGAAGCCGCAAACCTGCGTGTATTCGTCCTCGCTTGCAATCCAATGGAAGGACTTGGCAGGCGCATAAGGAAGATGTTGGAATAAATTCATACTAGTAAGTTCTGCAATCTCGATATTACGGATATCTTCCACCCAGATATCGGCTATCTCGGGCAGGAAACTCTCTACTGGCTGTAAAAGTCCCGCCAATATTTTGCACTCTCTGATATCTTCTTTCCACAAAGCCTGAGCCAGAGAGTGGTCCTTCTCGTAACCGGCAGCAATACCCTTGATACGGGGCAGCTCCACGCCAAAGTTCAGCTTATATACCAGCCCTTTTTCACGCATACTTTGGGACACAGCCCCGTTCATTGAGAGACGGAGCTGTGTCTTTATATCTTTCAGCCGCTGATGCAGCTGCTCTTTAGTATCTATCATAGTTCATCATTTATTGACAGAAGGCAATGTAGAATAGTCTTTGCTATAACGCAACATCTGTTCCGCATAACCTTCATCATAAGTCACTGTCACATCTGTTATAGTACCGTTGGCATCCGTCACCGCCTCATATTTCGGATTGACGAAACCCTTATACGGCGCAAGATTCAGCTTCTTGTAGCGTTCCAGCACTTCGGCATGCAAAGCGGGATCGACTTTCACGGCATAGGCTTCCACCAAATCATGGGCACCGGCATAGTCACCGGTGGACTTGATACGCTGTATCTCGGCAAGCAACCGGCCAAACAAGTCACGCACTTTCTCATAATCGTTTATCACGACGTACGTCTTCCCATCCTTCTTTACCAATTCCACAACCTTCTCCGCCGCACCATTTTCATACACCCAGCGCGCTATGAGCTGGCGGTTACGCATATGGGCTTCTTCTACATTGTTGCCCGGTTCGATACGTACAAGCTGTGTCATCAAACCATTCATCAGATAGGTGTAGTATTGAGCCTTATAAGCATCCGCACTTGGAGTAAGCCCCAGTTCCACCAGCTTCGGATCGGCCACGTAGTAGAGTCCGAACAAGTCGGCGCGTGCCTCTTCAATAGTAGAGCCATACGCCTTCAACGCATCCGGGTCCACACCCGGAAGCAATTTGCCGGAACCATGTCCCAAACATTCATGCAGGTCAGTATGCAGTTCATCTGTCACATCTGCGTACTTATCAATCAGTTGAAGCTCTGCATCACTGTACACAAACTCCTCATTGAATCCGTTGCCATGAGCAGCCTTGTTATAAGCATCTGTAATGTTACCGATTGTAACGGATTTCGAACCATGCTGGCTACGTATCCAGTTCGCATTGGGCAGGTTGATGCCGATAGCTGTTGCAGGATACAAGTCACCGGCCAGAATAGCCGCCGTGATTACCTTGGCAGACACCCCTTTCACTTTTTCCTTCTTGAATTGTCCGTCTACCGGTGAATGGTCCTCAAACCACTGTGCATTGCCGCTTATCAACTCTGTACGCCGGGTAGCTTCCAAATCTTTAAAATTCACCAGAGATTCCCAGCTTGCCTTCATGCCGAGCGGGTCACCATAACTTTCGGTAAAACCGTTCACAAAGTCAATGCGTGAGTTCAAATCCTTCACCCACAAAATGGCATATTCATCGAATGTCTTCAAATCGCCGGTTTCATAGAAATCCATCAGTTTGGCTATCACCGCCTTCTGCTCGGGAGTCTCGGCAACTCCTTCCGCCTTCTTCAGCCAATAGACAATCTTTTCAAGTGCCTGTCCATACAAACCACCCACTTTCCATACTTTCTCCTGAATCTTGCCATCCTCTTTCACCAAACGGCTGTTCAAACCATAGGAAACGGGAGTTTCATCCTGCGGATTCTTCAAGGCATTATAAAAGTCTTCGGCTTCTTGCTGCGTCACGCCATCATAATAATTGCATGCGGAAGTCAATACCAAATCTTCACCGGCAGCTTGATTCACCCGCTTGGGCATCACTTTAGGGTCAAAAATAACGGGGAATACTTCCTCGCATAGTTGTTCCACAGTCTGTCCTTCGGCAAGCGGCAACGTAGCTGCATCCACACTCTGTACAGCCTGCCTGAAGAATTCGGGAGTAAATCCCGGAACGAACTTTTCGCTGCCATAGTGATGATGAATGCCATTGGAGAACCATACCCGCTTGAGGTACACTTCCATAGCCTTGAAATCAGGAGTGTTCTTATCTCCATTATAGCCGGTATAGACAGCCTCCAACATCCGGCGAATCGTCAGGTTGTACTTGCCATTCTGATCGAAAAGAATGTCTCTACCCTGCAAAGCCGCTTCCGTCAAATAATAAACCAATTCTTTTTGTTTGAGGGACAAATCCTCAAAACCTGGTACACGGTAACGTAAAATCTGTAAATCTGCAAATTGTTCCACTGTATAGTCAAATTTTTCTGCCTCAGCAGTTGTTTTCGGATTTCCGCCACAAGCCGTCAATAGAGAAAGGGCAGTCACCATAGAAATCAGTTGTTTCTTCATGTGTCGGGAATATATGGATTGGTATTAAAAAAGAAGAAAAGGAAGTATCCCGAAACAACTGTTCCGAAATATTTCCTTTTTATTCATTCAATCATACAGAATTATTTCTTCTTAGCCTCTTTTTCAGCGTGTCTTTTACGATATCCATTAGGAGTCTCACCTACATTTTTATAAAAAGCAGCATAAAAAGACTGACGGTTTGCAAAGCCTACCATCGTACTGATTTCCTCTACATTCTTGTCAGCATATCTTTTGTCTGTCAACAAATGCTGCGCTTCTTTTACTCTATATTCATTCAGCAGGCAAGAGTAGTTCATGCCGAAGCGTGAATTCACCACTGCAGATAAATAGCGGGTATTGGTCTGCAATTCTTTCGCCAAATCCTTAGCGGAATAATCAGCATCTCTATACTTCTTTTGTACAACAACGATATTCAATATCTTGTCATACAACTCATCTGCCAATTCCGGCCTTATCAAAGAACGGTAGGCAGCATTCTTTTCTTTCTTTTCGCGCAGGTTGTAAGGACGTTTCTTCGTTCCTTTTTCCTGGGCATTGTTTTCTAAATCACTCATTGAATTAACTGGTTAGGGTTGTTTAAAATCGGAAAAGCCAAAGGGTTAGCCCTTTAGACTTTACAAAAGTCAGACATTTTTTTTTAATACACAACTTTTCCCGTATATATTTTTGATAAATAAACAACGAAAAAGGTTGAAAAGTAGCTCAATTCAGCCATTAATAAGAAACTTTAACCTTTTGCGGAAACTCATATGATACTAAATCTTGATGACTTTCCATTTGTAGTATATGCAATAATTAGTGTACCTTTGTCGGAAGAAATCCATACTGCCAGATTATGCTACAAACGCTCAAGACATATTTCGGTTACGACAGTTTCCGCCCCTTACAAGAAGACATCATACGCCATCTGATGGACCGTAAAGACGCATTGGTACTGATGCCGACGGGAGGCGGAAAATCCATCTGCTATCAACTTCCCGCCTTATTGAGTGAAGGCACGGCGGTAGTGGTTTCTCCGCTCATTTCCTTGATGAAGGACCAAGTGGAAACGCTCTGTGCAAACGGCATCGCGGCCGGTGCACTGAACAGCAATAATGATGAAACAGAGAATGCTTCCCTACGACGTGCATGCATGGAAGGCAAGCTGAAACTACTATATATTTCTCCTGAAAAATTATTGACGGAAGCCAACTATCTGTTAAGAGATATGCATATTTCCCTTTTCGCCATTGATGAAGCTCACTGCATCTCACAATGGGGACACGATTTCCGTCCGGAATATACACAGATGGGCATCCTTCACCAACAGTTTCCCCAGGTTCCCATCATTGCACTTACTGCCACAGCCGACAAAATAACCCGTGAAGATATTATTAAACAGCTACGCCTCAACCAACCCAGGGTTTTCATTTCATCTTTCGACCGTCCCAACCTGAGCCTCACCGTAAAAAGAGGTTACCAGCAGAAGGAAAAAAGCAAAGCCATCCTCGACTTCATTGCCCGCCATCCGGGAGAGAGCGGCATTATTTATTGCATGAGCCGCAGCAAGACTGAAACAGTGGCACAAATGCTTCAAAAACAAGGGATAAAATCAGCGGTCTATCATGCAGGACTGTCACCGGCACGAAGAGATGAAGCGCAAGACGACTTCATCAATGACCGCGTGCAAGTGGTATGCGCCACCATCGCCTTTGGAATGGGAATTGACAAAAGCAATGTACGCTGGGTAATTCATTACAATTTGCCCAAAAGCATTGAAAGTTTCTATCAGGAAATAGGACGTGCCGGACGGGACGGAATGCCCAGTGACACCCTTTTGTTCTATTCACTGGCCGACCTCATTCTGCTCACTAAATTCGCAACGGACAGTGGACAGCAAAGCATCAACCTGGAAAAACTGCAACGCATGCAGCAATATGCGGAAGCAGATATCTGCCGCCGCCGCATTCTGTTAAGCTATTTCGGTGAAAATACGACTTGCGACTGTGGAAACTGTGATGTATGCAAAAATCCTCCCGAGCGTTTCGATGGTACAATAATCGTACAAAAGGCACTTAGTGCAATCGCGCGTTCCGAGCAGCAGATAGGGACCGGTATTTTAGTGGACATCCTCCGAGGAAACATGAGTTCTGAAGTTACAGAAAGAGGATACCATCGTCTTAAGACCTTTGGAGTCGGGCGTGAAGTACCCGCCAGAGATTGGCATGACTACCTGCTGCAAATGTTGCAACTCGGCTATTTCGAAATAGCCTACAATGAAAACAACCATCTGAAAATTACTCAAAGCGGAACAGATATCTTGTTTGGCAGAGCACGCGCCCTGCTTGTCACCATCCGCCGCGAGGAAGCTGTACAAACTACAAGAGGCCGTAAACGCAAGGCTACAGTTCCAACCAAAGAATTGCCATTGGGATTGCCCAATACAGAAAGTGGGGAACTTTTCGAGGCTCTCCGCACTCTCCGCAAACGCCTTGCCGACCAGGAAGCACTCCCTGCCTATATCGTACTGTCTGACAAAGTACTCCACCTGCTAAGCACCTCCCGCCCCACCACCATAGAAGATTTTGGTAATATCAGCGGTATCGGTGAATATAAGAAGAAGAAATACGGAAAAGAGTTTGTGGAGCTGATACGGAAATATAGTTGAATATTATTTACACTGCAACAACAATTCCCTGAGGTCACCTTGCGGTACGCCAAGCGAAATGGCTTTTTCGAAGTCACGTTTTGCCAACTCCTTTTTCTTTTGGGAAAGATAAATTTGTCCCCGTATCAAGTAGGCTTCCGTCTGTGAAGGATCCAGCTTAATAGCTTCTTCCAAGTCCATCATGGCCAGGTCTACATGTTTCATATCCTGCTCCACACCCGCACGTGCCACGTAAAGCACGGCATATTGCTGGGTAGTCAGCCGGATAGATTCTCCTCCTTTTTCTGCAATCATGGCATTCAATATCGAAAGCGCCGCTTCATATTTGCCCTCCTTCTGCTCCAGTGTAGCCAACCCCAGACGGCCATTGTAACTCCGGGGGGCAAGTTTCAGCAGACGTTCATAATCAGACTTTGCAAAATTATAGTTGCGCTGCCGCATATAGATATAGGCGCGCATTAGCAAGGCTTCCTGATTATCGCTCTCTATATCCAGCACCAAAGAATAGTCTATCCGGGCCAAATCATCCTTCCCCAACTCAAGATAAAGAGCGGCACGGTTCATCAGGGCAGGTATGGCACGCGGAGCAATGTTCAATGCCAGAGTATACGAGTCAAGGGCCTGCTCATACCGGTGTTGCCGACGCTGTATCGTTCCCAAGTTGGAGAACAGCATAGCGTTATGAGGGTTGGCAGGCTCCATTTTCAAAGCTTGTTCAATGTATTTTTCGGCCAATGACAAGCTATCCTGCTCCGTGGCTGCAACCGCACGTTCGCTCAGTTCTTGATAGGTTTGTGAAAAGGCAGAAAACATCGTGGCTCCACACAAAAGGAAAGAAAAAATAAATTTCTTCATATAATCGTTCAGTATTTATTCCAAAGGATAGGTATCGAAAGCAAACAGTTCTGTTGACAAATAGCGTTCCCCCGTATCGGGCAGTAGGGCAACAATCATTTTATCCGCAAATTCAGGGCGTTCGGCCAGCAACCGTGCCGCATATACCGCTGCACCGGATGAGATGCCGGCCAGCAAGCCTTCCGTAGAAGCCAGCTCCCGTCCTCCACGAATGGCCTCGTCATCGGGTACCGGAATAACCTCGTCTACTACAGAAGCATCATAAATGGAAGGAATAAAATTGGCTCCAATCCCCTGGATGCGGTGCGGTGCGTCTTCCCCTCCTTCCAGGACCGGAGAGGAGGCAGGTTCTACAGCCACAACATAGACATCCGGATTGTGTTTCTTCAAGGCACGCGCCACTCCACAGACCGTGCCGCCCGTGCCCACACCGGCAACAAAAACAGTAACTTTGCCATCCGTGTCCGTCCAGATTTCTTCCCCCGTAGTATGTTCATGAGCCTTGGCATTGGAGGGATTCTCAAACTGTTGCAGAATAACCGCACCGGGTATCGCATCCCGCAGTTCTTTCGCTTTGGCAATGGAGCCGGACATACCTGCCAGCCCGTCGGTCAGTACAATCTCCGCGCCCAAGGCTTTCAACAGATTACGGCGTTCCACACTCATGGTCTCCGGCATGGTCAATATCAAATGGTATCCCTTGATGGTTGCCACCATCGCCAGTCCCACGCCGGTATTGCCACTGGTAGGTTCAATAATCGTAGCTCCGGGTTTCAAAGCCCCACGTGCCTCGGCATCCTCAATCATGGCAAATGCCACACGGTCCTTCACGCTTCCCGCCGGATTAAAAGATTCCAGTTTTGCCACTACGTTTCTTTTCAATCCGTATTTACGGCTGTATTCAGCCAATTCCATCAAAGGAGTATGCCCAATCAACTCCGTCAGGTTCTTTGCAATTTTCGCCATAATCTTATTGTCTAATACATTCTTCCCGCACATACTTGCGGTGCATGGATATGCTGACAAAGATATGCAAATTCCAAGAAATAAACCGTGCGGGAAAGGAAAGATTATGCTGCCATCTACCAAAGCTTAACACGAATAAAGAGGATGAAAGGATATGAAACGATTGAAGAAGGAAAAATGGGAAGGAAGAACCATATCTGACAATCAGCGACTTCCCACTGCAAAGATGGTGCATGCTTTTTGCAGAACTTTACAGTGGGAAGTTACTGATGGACAGAACAGTAATGGGATACTGGCATCAAGACTTCTTAAGATAGTCTACAATCCAAGCGCCCACTTCCTTGGTACCGTATTTGTCTCCACCTTCTACTTGAATCTCCGGTGTACGTACATTCGCATCGAGTGAAGCATCCACTGCCTTGCGAATCAACGCCCCTTCCTCTTTCAGGTCGAAGTATTCGAAAAGCATGGCTACAGACAAAATTTGCGCCAGCGGATTGGCTATATTCAAACCTTTCGCTTGCGGCCAGGAGCCATGAATAGGCTCGAATACCGGCGTGCTCTCTCCCGTAGAAGCAGAAGGCAGCAATCCCATAGAGCCACTGATGCAGGAACCCTCGTCCGTCAAAATATCGCCAAACGTATTTTCCGTAACCATTACGTCAAAGAACTTCGGCTCTTGAATCATCTTCATAGCGGCGTTGTCCACAAACATATAGTCGGTTGTCACTTCGGGATATTGCGGTGCCATTTCCTGGGCAATCTGTCTCCAAAGGCGGGAAGAGGCAAGCACGTTGGCTTTATCCACCACCGTAAGATGTTTGTTACGTTTCATGGCATATTCAAATCCGACTTTCAGGATACGTTCAATCTCAGGACGGGTATACATGTTCGTATCATACGCCTTGTCATTGTCCTGGTATTTCTCACCGAAGTACATGCCACCGGTCAGTTCGCGGATACAAAGGAAATCGGCACCATCCACCAGTTCCGCACGAAGGGGAGACTTATGGAGCAGACATTTGAAGGTCTGTACGGGACGGATGTTGGCAAACAGTCCCAGTTTCTTGCGCATAGCCAGCAAGCCCTGCTCGGGACGCACTTTGGCAGTAGGGTCATTGTCGAATTTCGGGTCACCTACGGCAGAGAACAATACAGCATCCGCATTTTTACAAGCCTCATAAGTGGCTTCGGGAAACGGGTCACCCACCTTGTCTATCGCGTCTGCACCGCAGATGGCATATTCATAGTTCACTTTATGTCCGAACTTCTCACACACGGCAGTCATCACATCCACGCCTACGGTAGAGATTTCGGGGCCGATACCGTCACCGGCCAACACTGCAATTTTAAAATCCATTGTTTTATTTATTATTTAAAAGTTCATCTATCTTCTTTTTGTTTGCAAGATTCTTGCGGCGATACCGGTCACCCCACACAAAACCAGCTGTCAATATAAGGGTATTGATGGCTGACATAAGATACTCGTCCGCATCCAACTCGCCGCTCCACCAACGCAGAAAGAGGTTGAAAGCAAAAAGCAAGCCTGCATACAACGCATAGCATACATAAGGACGCCTCTCAAAAAACGATTTCTTTTTCTCCATAAGATCCATTTTTTATGATTCGTATTCGTCTTCTATGATATTCAACATCTTCACCGTCGCCTTGATGGCCGCTTCCGTCTGGTCTGCGTCCAATCCGCGTGTACGGAATATCGTATCTTCAAAACTCCAGGTAATAACCGTCTGCACAAAGGCATCGGTACGCCCGCCGGGAGGAATGGTCACGGCATAGTTCGTCAGCATCGGGAACTTACGGCCCAGTGTCACTTTATATATCTTGCGCAAGGCGCGCACAAAAGCATCATACTGGCCATCTCCACTGGAACTTTCCTCATATTCCTTTCCGTTGATTTCTATCTTCAACGTAGCCATCGGCTTCAATCCATACGCCAGATTCACAATATAGCTCTTAAGGCTGACGCGTTCTTCTGCCATTCCGTGCTTCAGTACGTCCGAAACAATATAGGGCAGGTCTTCTTGCGTCACCAGTTCCTTCTTGTCGCCCAGCTCAATGATGCGTTCGGTCACTTTGCGCATGGCATCTTCATCCAGTTGTAATCCCAAGTCCTCCAAATTCTTCCGGATATTGGCTTTACCGCTGTTCTTGCCCAGGGCATACTCTCGCTTGCGGCCAAAGCGTTCGGGCAGAAGGTCGTTGCAGTAGAGGTTACTTTTATTGTCACCGTCGGCATGGACGCCTGCCACTTGGGTAAATACATTCTCGCCCACAATCGGTTTATTGGCAGGGATTACGATACCCGAGTAGGACTCCACCACACGGCTTACATCGTTCAGGCGGCTTTCGTCAATGTTGGTAATGGCATTGAAGTGGTCTTTCAGGATAGCCTGCACACTGGCAAGCGGAGCATTGCCGGCACGTTCGCCCAGGCCGTTGATGGTAGTATGCAGTCCCTTACAACCGCTAAGTACGGCGGCAAGCACATTGCTCACGGCAAGGTCATAGTCATTGTGGGCATGGAAGTCGAAATGGGCATGCGGATAGCGTTTCACCATCTTGCGCATGAACTCGATGACTTGTAGCGGGTTCAATACGCCCAATGTGTCAGGTAACATGTAACGGCGGATATTGGTCTGCTCCAAGGCGTCCATCAGACGGAACACATATTCCGGAGAATCTTTCATGCCGTTGCTCCAGTCTTCCAGATAGACATTCACTACCATATCCTGCTCGTTAGCGTAATCCACTACGGACAGAATATCCTCGATATGCTCTTCGGGAGTCTTCTTCAACTGGTAGGTGCAATGCTTCAGCGAGCCTTTGCACAGCAGATTGATGACACGGCAACCGGTCGCATGTATCCAGTCCACCGACGTGTGGCCATCTACAAAGCCAAGCACTTCTACTCTTGGCAACTGATTACGGCGTGCCGCCCAGTCACAAATCATTTTTACGGCATCAAACTCTCCTTCGGATACCCGCGCAGAAGCCACCTCTACCCGGTCTACCTTCAATTCCTCCAGCAACAAACGGGCAATCATCAGCTTCTCATGGGGCACAAAGGAGACTCCGCTGGTCTGTTCACCGTCGCGGAGCGTAGTGTCCATGATTTCTATCTTCGGATGATTATGCTTCATTTTTATTCTCCCAAGCTTCTATCTTATCTTTATTCTCAACCAGAAAATCGATGTCATCCAAGCCATTCATCAGGCAATGTTTCTTGTAGGCATTGATTTCAAAATGTTCGCTCTTGCCCGTAGCCTTGTTGGTGATGGTCTGTTCGGGCAGATTCACTTCCACTTCCATCTTCGGATTGGCAGAGATAGAGTCGAATAACTCTTTCAGGAACGGCTCACTTACCACCACCGGAAGCACAAAGTTGTTCAGTTCATTGTTCTTGTGTATATCGGCAAAGAAGCTCGATACCACCACGCGGAACCCGTAACCGGCAATGGCCCATGCAGCATGCTCACGGCTGGAACCGGAACCGAAGTTCTTTCCCGCCACCAGAATCTGTCCACCGTAAGTGGGATTGTTCAAAACAAAGTCCTTGTTCAGAGAACCGTCCGGATGATAGCGCCAATCACGGAACAAATTATCTCCGAAGAACTTTTCCTCACGGGTAGTAGCTTTCAGAAAACGTGCAGGGATTATCTGGTCTGTATCCACATTCTCTAATGGAAGAGGCACACAAGTACTGGTTATTATATCAAATTTTGTCTTCATCTTTGTATTTACGATTTACAATTTACGATTGAAAATACTCTTGATTTACCTTTGTTGAACGATGTTTGATTTACGAAGTAATTTTAATCGTAAATCGTCCAATCGTACATCAAATCAGCGTTCTCGGGTCAGTAATTACTCCAGTCACTGCCGCTGCTGCAGCTACAAGCGGGCTGGCAAGCAGTGTTCGGGAACCCGGCCCCTGGCGTCCTTCAAAATTACGGTTACTGGTAGACACTGCATACTTTCCGGCAGGCACCTTATCGTCGTTCATTGCCAGGCAAGCGGAGCAACCCGGTTGGCGAATGGCAAAACCGGCCTCTTCCAAAATCTTGTCCAGTCCCTCTTCGCGAATCTGTGCATCTACCATCCAGGAGCCCGGAACCAGCCATGCCACTACATTCCCGGCTTTCTGACGACCTTTCACAATGGAGGCAAATGCACGGAAATCCTCAATGCGCCCATTGGTGCAGGCACCCAAAAACACATAGTCAACCTTCTTACCCAGCAAAGGTTCTCCCGGTTGGAAACCCATATAGCTCATAGACTTCATGAAAGAGGTCCGGGCAGCTTCTCCCATGCCTTCGGTAGTAGGAATATGTTGTGTGATACCCATACCCATGCCCGGGTTGGTACCGTATGTAATCATCGGTTCAATATCTTCGGCAGCAAAACGGACTTCCTTGTCGAACACTGCATCCTCATCACTCTTCAATGTTTTCCAATAGGCCAATGCCTTGTCCCATGCCTCACCCTTCGGAGCATATTCGCGTCCTTTAATATACTCGAAAGTGGTCTCATCCGGAGCAACCATACCGCCGCGGGCACCCATCTCTATACTCAGATTGCACAAGGTCAGACGGCCTTCCATAGTCAGACCACGCACAGCTTCTCCGGCATATTCCACGAAATATCCCGTAGCGCCGCTGGTCGTCATCTTCGACATCATATACAATGCTACATCTTTTGCCGTCACTCCCTTGCCAAGTTTGCCGTCGACAGTGATGCGCATTGTCTTAGGACGGGTCTGAAGGATACATTGCGAGGCCATTACCATTTCCACCTCACTCGTACCGATACCGAAAGCCACTGCTCCCATCGCCCCGTGGGTGGAAGTATGCGAGTCACCGCAGACAATGGTCATGCCAGGCAGGGTCAGCCCGCGTTCCGGACCTACTACATGGATAATTCCGTTCTTCTTGTCCATCATGCCGAAATGGACCAATCCAAACTCTTCCGCATTCTTGGCCAGTGTATCTACCTGAGTCTTTGAAACCGGGTCTTCAATCGGCTTGTCCTGGTCATGCGTCGGCGTGTTATGGTCGGGCATACAGAAAATCTTTTCCGGACGGAAACACTTGATTCCACGTTCGCGCAATCCTGAAAAGGCTTGCGGGCTGGTTACTTCATGACAATAAAGCCGATCAATATAAAGCTGTGTGGGACCGTCTTCCACTTTCTGTACCACATGGGCATCCCAGATTTTATCAAATAATGTATTCATCTCTTTATGTACAATTTAGCTATTTACAATTTACGATTAAAATCACATCTTAAACTTATTGATACAGTCGATGTACGCTTCCACTGATGCCGCGATAATATCCGTATTGGCACCGAACCCATAATAAATATGATTATCGTATTCCACCTGCATATGTACCTTACCCATATCGTCGCTACCCTTGCTGATAGCCTGGATGGTGAATTCCTTCAATGTCATATGGCGGTCGATAATCTTCTTCAAAGCCTTGATAGCGGCATCTACCGGACCGTTTCCACTGGCAGCGGCTTCAAACTTCTCACCGGAGATGTTCAATCCCAAGCTGGCAACCGAACGAACCCCCACCCCACTGGTCACCTGAAGATATTCCAGTTTGATACGGTGGTTCTGCGTACGATTTGCCCCTGCCAATACCAGAATATCGTCATCATTGATATCTTTCTTCTTATCGGCAAGTTTCAAGAACTCTTCATACACTTTGTCCAGCTTCTCCTGATCCAGCTGTACTCCCAATATCGACAAACGATTCTTCAAGGCTGCACGTCCGCTACGGGCTGTCAATACGATAGAATTATCATCAATACCCACATCATGCGGGTCAATGATTTCGTACGTCTGCACATTCTTCAATACACCGTCCTGGTGAATACCCGACGAATGGGCAAAAGCATTGCGACCTACAATAGCCTTGTTGGGCTGCACCGGCATGTTCATCAGGCTGGACACCATACGGCTGGTTGGATAAATCTTCTGTGTATTGATGTTGGTCTCGATTTCTATGTCCTTGTGACATTTGATAATCATCGCCACTTCCTCAAGAGAAGTATTGCCGGCACGTTCACCAATACCATTGATGGTTACCTCCACCTGGCGGGCACCATTCAGCACGCCAGCCATTGTATTGGCAGTAGCCATGCCCAAGTCATTGTGGCAATGAGTAGAAATAATGGCATTATGAATACCGTTGACATGTTCCATCAGATATCTTATCTTCGCGCCATACTCATCAGGCAAGCAATACCCCGTTGTATCGGGAATATTCACCACAGTAGCACCTGCCTTGATAACAGCTTCTACCACCCGTGCCAAATATTCATTATCCGTTCGGCCTGCATCTTCGGCATAGAACTCTACATCATCCACATACTTACGTGCATACTTTACGGCAGCCACTGCACGCTCTATTATTTCCTCGCGATTGGAATTGAATTTATATTTAATGTGCGAGTCAGATGTACCGATGCCAGTATGGATACGTTTATGCTTGGCAAATTGCAAAGCCTCTGCTGCCACATCAATATCTTTCTGTACGGCACGTGTCAAGGCGCAGATGGTGGGCCATGTCACAGCCTTTGATATCTCAATGACCGAATTGAAATCTCCCGGACTTGAAATCGGAAATCCGGCTTCAATCACGTCCACCCCCAGGGCTTCCAGTTGTCTGGCTACCTGAATCTTTTCCACTGTATTCAATTGGCATCCCGGAACCTGCTCGCCATCGCGGAGCGTTGTGTCGAAAATAAATAATTTATCACTCATCGCTTCATTGTATTTATAAATTCATATTCCATAAAAAAAAGCCTTTCACACAGGGAAGTGAGAAAGGCTTTCGTATATTGTTATATCTTACATATATTTATGCACAGCACTCACTTCCACTAAACTTTGCCAGTAGAATAATAATACCACACAGTAGAATATATGTAAAGTTCTGAATCATCTTCTTTTTTGTTTTGACGTTGCAAAGGTAGATATTATTTCGTATCACACAAACAAATTCATTACTTTTTTCAAAGAAACAGTTTCATTTTATAAGTTAGCATTCACCTATTACTTAAATATATCACAAAAAAGGCATACTTTACAGTATGCCTTTTCCTATTGCACAATTTAATACAAGTCTTGAATTACTTTTTATCACAAGCTTTCTTGCAATCTTCTTTCTTATCACAAGCAGCTTTATCACAAGCCTTCTCACATTTCGCACTGTCACAAGCAGCAGAGTCAGCACCCTCACAGCAAGCCTTAGCAGAGTCACACACTTGTTCTGTTTTTGCTGCGCAGCAAGAATCCACCTCAGTTACATTAGAATCTGCAGCCTTTTTGTTGCCACAAGATGTCACTGCGAAAGAAAACGCTACCGCAACGGCAGCCAATAAAACTTTAGTCTTCATACTTTCAATTTGCTTTAAACGTTGATATAAAATTAGTTCGACGCAAATATACGAAAAGTTTATGAGACCGCCAAAACGAACGAAGCCTCCGTATCCTTATCAGACACGGAGGCTTCTTCTGAAAAACGGCGACTACCTACTCTCCCACTGTTACGCAGTACCATCGGCGTGACCGGGCTTAACTTCTCTGTTCGGAATGGGAAGAGGTGGAACCCCGGTGCTGTAGTCACCTGAATAAGGTAGACATGATGCGAAAAAAGCAAAGCATTCATTTATGGCTGAACGTATATACCTCCATACAAGGCAAGGCAAAAAGTGAACGGGCAATTAGTAACGCTCGGCTATGACATCGCTGCCTGTACACCTGCGTCCTATCAACGTTGTAGTCTACAACGACCCTGAGAAATCTAATCTTGTGGCTGGCTTCGTACTTAGATGCTTTCAGCACTTATCCAA